>Ga0187894_10001089_pt1 | contig 36071 bp, 33 predicted proteins | sample GBC1701081metaG_FD_136650 | JGI IMG/M metagenome (GOLD analysis project Ga0187894, IMG submission 136650) | White microbial mat communities from a lava cave in the Kipuka Kanohina Cave System on the Island of Hawaii, USA - GBC170108-1 metaG ...
AGGGTCCATGTCGGCGCGAAAGCATTGGGCAGCACGTGGCGCATCAGCACGCGCCGCTCCGGCAGGCCCTTGGCGCGGGCATGCGTGACGTACTCCAGGCGCAGCACGTCGATGGCGGCGGCGCGCGACATGCGCGTCATGACGCCGATCTCGACCATGGTCAGGGTAACGATCGGCAGCACGATGTAGAGCAGCGCCTGGCCGAAATTTTCCGAGAAGGGCACGTAGCCAACGACCGGCAGCCAGCCGAGCTTGAGGCCGAACAGCAGCAGCAGCAGAAGCCCGAGCCAGAAGGTCGGGATCGACAGCAGCATCGTGGCACCGGCCACGATCGCGAGATCGAGCGGCTGGTTCTGCCGCCACGCGGCCAGCAGGCCGGCCGGCACGGCGATGAGGGCGGCGAACACGACGGCGACCAGGACGATGATGCCGCTGACCTGGAAGCGCTCGATCATCAGCGGCAGCACGGGCAGGCCGTTGCTGATCGACTTGCCGAGATCGCCGACGGCGACCTTGCTCAGCCACAGCGCGAACTGCACGGGCAGCGGTTCCTCCAGGCCCAGCACCCGCCGCATTTCAGTGACCTGCGCTGGATCCGCCGCATCGCCCAGCATCAACTGCACGGGATCGCCCGGGATCAGCCGCACCAGCGTGAAGACCGCGATCGCCACCAGCAGAAGCGTGGGGATGGTGAAGGCCAGGCGGCGCAGGATGTAGCTGAGCATGGATCGTCGGCGTCAGTTGAGCGTGACGCCCCACAGGCGTGGCTGGCCGGTCGGCCAGCCCTTGTAGCCGTCGAGGGTCTTGCGCATGGCGGCGATCTGGACCTCGTTGTAGATCATGATCAGCGGCAGTTCCTCGATCTGGCGGCGATGCAAGGTATCGAACAGCGCCTGGCGCTTGTCGCGATCGCCGATCTGCATCGACTCGCGCAGGATCGCCTCGACCTCCGGGTTGTCCCACACCTTGCGCGGCTGCGTAGCCTTAGGCCCGGTGACCATCTCGTAGCTGAGCGCCGGATCGAGGCGGGCTGAGTAGGGGAACGACTGCACCTGATAGTCGCCTTTGGTGTAGCGGTCGAGCTGGGTTGCCCAGTCGAGCACCTCGACATCGATCTTCAGCCCGATCTGTTGTGCGGCGGCCTGGGCCAGCACGGCGACATCGAACGAGCTCTTGAAACGCTTGTTGGCCAGCATCTTGATCGGCTGGCCGTTGTAGCCGGCGTCGGCCAGCAGCTTGCGCGCCGCGGCGAGGTCGCGCGTGTACCCCCTTGCCTGCACCTTGGTGTAATAGGGGCTGCTGACCGGGATCACGGAATTGTTGGCTGTGGCCGTGCCCGCAGTGACCGCGTCGGTGATCTCGTGCGTATCGAGCGCCAGGGCGAGCGCCCGGCGGATGCGCACGTCCTGCATCACCTTGTCCCGGGTCTGGAAGATGATGGTGGACATCGACATGGTCGTTGTCGTCTCGAACTTCAGGTTGGGCCGCGCCTTGAGCTCGGCGAAGTCTTCGGGCTCGATGTCGGGATCGATGTCGGCGGCGCCACTCACCACGGCCGCCTTTGCTGCCGCGGCGTCGGGGATCACCAGGAAGCGGGCCTTGTCGACCATGACCTTCTTGGCGCCGGTGTAGCCGTCCCGTGGCTCGCTGCGCGACCCATACTGGTCGAAGCGCACCAGCTCGATGTACTGGCCGCGCCGCCATTCGCCCATCTTGAAGGGACCGGTGCCGATCGGATCGCGCCACTTGCCGTCCGGCCCCACTGAATCGCGGTGGGTGATGGCGGAACCGCCGCAGTCGACCCGCGCCATGGTAGCCAGGATCAGGGCCGACGGACGATCGAAGGTGAAGACGACCGTGCGATCGTCCTTCTTGTCGACCGACTCGAGCTTCGCCAGGCTGCCGGTGAATTCCGGGAGGCAGCGCCATTGCGTGGCGGCATCGAGATAGCGCCGCCAAGACCACACCACGTCATCGGCCGTCAGCGGCGCACCGTTGTGGAAGCGGATGTCGGGCCGCAGCGTGAAGGTGTAGACCTTGCCGTCCTCCGACACGTCATAGCGCTCCGCCAGAAGCGGACCCACGGACGTGTCCTCGCGGAATGCGACCAGGCCTTCGACCATGTGCTGCACGACGCCGTCGGTGCCACCATCGCGGTTGGTGCCGGGATCGGTCGAGCGGATGTCGTTCTTCAGCCGCAACCGGATGGTGCCGGTCTGGGCATCGGCAGGAGACAGGCCCGCCAGCGTCAATCCCAAGGCGATGCCGGCAACCAGCGCATGGCGTCGGAGCATGTCGCGGTCCTCTCAGTCGCTGGCGGCGGCGTGCACCGACGGCGACACAGGATCGAGGCGATAGGTCGTGAACGTGCGGTTCAGCGCGGGCAGCATGGCCACGTCCATCGTGCCGGCGGCGGGCTGCATCACGATCATCGCCACCGTGGCGCTGAGATTATTGCTGAGATTGGAGCGCGGCGGGCGACAGACCGACCACGGGGCTTGGAAATCATCGAACAGCGCCGTCTTGACGGCATCTGTTGTGATGGCGCCGATTTGCGGCGACAGCAGATCGCGCACCCGAATGTCGCGGTACAGGCTGTCAGGCGTGTTGGTGATGCCGGTGTCCTTCAGCTTGGACAGCGCCACCGGGCTCACGAAATGATTGGCATGCGCCAGCAGGCCGCGGTCGGGGTGCAACTGGAACGTCTCGTCCGGCGCGCACTCGAAGTCGATGGCAACACCGTCCTTATGGCTGACGATCATGTTGTTGGCGGCCGACTTTGGCGTGACATAAACGGCGCGCATGGCCATCGCCAGTCGTTCCTGTTCCAGCACCTTGCGCCGGATCAGGGCCAGCGGCACGCCGATCTGGCTGTAGTCGCGGTCCGACTCCAGGTAGTTGGCGGTGATGGCGATGCCGGCCGCGTTGAAACCCGACCGCGCCAGTCCGCCGGCTTCCGTGAAGGTCAGGAGGTCCGGCCCGTCGGTGTTGCGGATGCGCAGTACCACGGCGGTTTCGGCGCATTCCACCTTCCAGTCCCAGTTCTGGGCATGGATCAGCGTGCCGTCGCGGCTGGCGCCGGGTAGCACGACAACGCCCGTACAGCCGTCGGGATCCTGCATCAGCTTGCGCCGCAGATCGGGCCGCTGGCCCAGCTTCAGGATCTCGGTACGGGCGTTGAGCAGCACAATGTTCTCGAAATCGACGCCGGCGCCTTCGGCGATGCCGCGCATCTCCTCGATGTAAGCGGGCTCGAACCCTTCGATAACCGGCAGGTAGTCGCCGACCAGTTTTCGAATCTGCGGGCCGTCGACCGACAGCGCCTCGAGCTGGCGCGCATAATGCGTGATGCCCTTGACGATACGCTGCTGCGCCTGGCGGCCATAGTCGCGGCCGCGGTCGAACGGGCCACCCGCTATTTCAATCAAAGGACAGGCTTCAACCATCGCCACCATTCCTTTGCAACAATCGTCGCAACTTTCGTGCCGGACGCTAATGCACTTTGTGCTGTCATGAAACAGAAAATTTCGTCTATGCATGAGACTAATGGTAACGACTTGGGTATAAAGTGCATTTTATCGCGATGAGAATCACCTGAGTCGGAGGGTTTCATGACGGTGATGAGCGTGCCGAACCAGAGCGAGATGGAGTCCTATTGGCTGCCATTCACGGCCAATCGGCAGTTCAAGGCCAATCCACGCCTGTTCGTCGGCGCCGACGGCATGTACTACACGGCTGCGGATGGGCGGCGGATCCTCGACGGCATGGCGGGTCTCTGGTGTGTCAACGCCGGCCACAATCAGCGGCCGATCGTCGAGGCGATCAAGCAGGCGGCCGAGCAGCTGGACTACGTGTCGTCGTTCCAGATGGCGCATCCGCTGGCGTTCGAGGCGGCATCGCGCATCGCCGGCATCGCGCCGGCCGGCATGGACCATGTCTTCTTCGCCAATTCAGGCTCGGAAGCCGTCGATACCGCGCTGAAGATTGCGCGTGCCTATTTTCGCGTCAAAGGCGAGGTCGGCCGCACGCGTTTCATCGGCCGCGCCAAGGGCTATCACGGCATGGGCTGGGGCGGGTTGTCGGTGGCCGGCATCGGTCGCCACCGCAAGGATTTCGGCCCGTTGCTGCCTGAGACCGACCACCTGCCGCACACACTCGACCTCAAGCATACGGCGTTCTCGCGCGGCCAGCCGGCATGGGGCGCGCATCTGGCCGACGAACTCGAAACGTTGACCCAGATCCACGATCCCTCGAGCATCGCCGCCGTGATCATCGAGCCGGTGACGGGATCCGGTGGCGTGCTGCCGCCGCCCAAGGGCTATCTGGAGCGACTACGCACGATCTGCGACCGTCACGGCATCCTGCTGATCTTCGACGAGGTCATAACCGGGTTCGGCCGGCTCGGTGCACCGTTTGCGGCCACCGCGTTCGGCGTCACACCCGATCTCATCACCTGCGCCAAGGGCATGACCAACGGCGCCGTGCCGATGGGCGGCGTCATTGCCGGCGACAAGGTGTGGAACGCGTTCATGGCCGGTTCCGAGAGCATGATCGAGCTGTTCCACGGCTATACCTATTCCGGCCATCCCTTGGCCTGCGCCGCCAGCATCGCGACGCTCGATGTCTATCGCGACCAGGCCATCTTCGAGCGCGCCGCCAAGACAGCGCCGCTGTGGGAAGAGGCGGCGCACGCCCTGAAGGGGCTGCCCAACGTCATCGACATCCGCAACATCGGCCTGCTTGCGGCCATCGAACTGGCGCCGCGCCCCAATGGCGGCACGGCGCGCTCCATCGAGGCGGCGAACCACTGCTTCGAGAAGGGAGTCCTGGTGCGATCCGCCGGTGATGCGCTGGTGCTGTCACCGCCCCTGATCATCGCCCCGGCAGAGATCGAGCAGCTGTTCACCACGGTCGCCGACGCGATCAAGCGCGTGTCCTGACAGGACAAGCCGCCTCAACCGGACCGCGCGCCTCCCGGCGCGCTCTTGGTCTTCGTGAGCGTGGCAGGAGCCGCGCGGTCCGGTCCTATCGGCGTGCGCCGGCGACGGCGCGCCGATAATCGGCGAGGCGGCGCGTGTAGGGCGGTGGCGGCGGAGGCTCGATGGCCGCCTCCGTGGCCGCGATCGACTCGGCGAAGTGACACGCAGCCTGGTGGCCCGGAGCGATTTCGCGCAGCGCCGGCGCCTCGCTGCGGCAGCGTGCCTGTGCGTGCGGACAGCGCGTATGGAACCGGCAGCCCGGTGGTGGGTTGAGCGGGCTGGGGATGTCGCCTTCTAACACCAGGGGCCGGGACGGTGCCGTCGGGTCGGCAATCGGTGCGGCGGCCAGCAGGGCACGCGTGTAGGGATGCCGCGGCGTTGTGAAGAGCTGTTCGGTCTTGGTCATCTCGACGATCTTGCCGAGATACATCACGGCGACCCGGTCGCTGATGTGTCGCACCACGGCCAGATCGTGCGCGATGAAGATGTAGGCGAGCCCCAAGCGCTGCTGCAGGTCTTTCAGCAGGTTGATGACCTGGGCCTGGATCGAGACGTCGAGCGCCGAGACGGGCTCGTCGCACACGATCAGCTTGGGCCGCGTCGCCAGCGCCCGCGCCACGGCCAGCCGCTGGCGCTGCCCGCCTGAGAACTCGTGCGGATAGCGCAGGGCATGCCAGGCTGACAGGCCGACCGTGGTCAGCAGCTCTTCGGCACGCGTGCGCAGGTCAGGCCCTGACGCCAGGCCATGCAGGCGCAGGGGCTCGGCCAGCATGTCGCCCACCGACAGGCGCGGGTTGAGGGACGCGTAGGGGTCCTGGAAGATGATCTGCATGTCGCGACGCAGCGCCCGTAGCGCGCCGCGTGCCAGGGTCCGCACATCACGGCCCTCGAAACGGATCGAGCCGCTGGTCGCCTCGATCAGGCGCAGCGCCAACCGCCCGGTCGTCGACTTGCCGCAGCCGGACTCACCGACGATTCCGAGTGTCTCGCCGGCATCGAGATGAAACGATACGTCATCGACCGCGCGCACCGTGCCGACGCTGCGTTGAATGACGACGCCGCGACGGCTGTCGAAATGTTTGACCAGCCCCTCGACGGCCAACAGCGGCGTCATCGGCCGGCCTCGCTCAAGGTAGCAGCTTCCTGCAGGGTGGCGTCGATCGGTACCCGCCAGCAGGCGACGCGATGGTCAGGCGCCAGGGTGGACAGCGGCGGTGCCTGTTGACGGCAGCGGTCTATCGCAAATGGACAGCGGGGATGGAACCGGCAGCCGTCAGGGACGGCATAGGGGTTGGGCACGTTGCCCTCGATCGCTGTCAGCCGCTCGCCCGGTCCGGACAGGCCAGGGATCGACGCCAGGAGGCCCAGCGTATAGGGATGCTGCGGATCGCCGAACAGCGTCTTCACCGGCGCTTCCTCGACGATGCGGCCGGCATACATGACGGCGACGCGATCGGCGAGTTCGGCGACAACGCCAAGATCGTGCGTGATCAGCACGATCGATGTGCCGGTACGGTCGCGCAGATCGCGCAGCAGGTCGAGGATCTGCGCCTGGATGGTGACGTCGAGCGCCGTTGTCGGTTCGTCGGCGATCAGTACGCGCGGATCGCAGGCCAGCGCCATGGCAATCATCGCCCGCTGGCGCATGCCGCCAGAGAGCTGGTGCGGGTAGTCGTCGATCCGCGTTTCGGACGAAGGAATGCGCACCAGGCGCAGCATCTCGATGGCCCGCGCGCGGGCCTCAGCCGCCGAGACATCGCGGTGCAGGCGGATCGTTTCGATGATCTGATCGCCGATCGTGTGCACCGGATTGAGGCTGGTCATCGGCTCCTGGAAGATCATGGCGATGCGATCGCCGCGCACCTGGCGCATCGCATTCTCGTCGAGCGCCAGCAGATCGCGGCCCTCCAGCAGCACGCGGCCGCCGGCGATACGGCCCGGTGGCTGCGGTACCAGCCGCATGATCGACAGCGACGTTACCGACTTGCCGCAACCCGACTCGCCCACCAGCCCCAAGGTCTCGCCGCGTCCCAGGGTCAGCGAGACGCCGTCGACGGCCTTGAACACGCCGGCGCCGGTGGCGAAGTGTGTCTCCAGCGCCTGGACCTCGAGCAACGGCCCCGTATGCAGCGGCCCCGTATCCGGCATCAGTGAACCGGCCGGCTCTGGGGCAAGCGATCACGCGTCCCATAGACCGGTGGCGCGAGCTGATCATGCGTGCGGCCGGCCCAGTCGCGCTGTGGCACGGTGGCGATCCGCCGGCGCTGACCGTCGTTCATCACCGATACCGCGGCATCGATGTCGATGGTCAAGACCTTGCCGTCGCGTACCACCTGCGCGCCATCGACATAGACATCGCGCACAGCGCGTTCGCTCGCCGAATAAATCAGGCTGCGCACCGGTTCCAGCGGCGGTTGCATGTAGGGGTGGCTGAGGTCGACCAGGGAGAAGTCGGCCTTGCAGCCTGGCAGCAGGCGTCCCAGGTCGGGGCGGCGCAGGATGGCGGCACCCCCGACGGTGGCCGCTTCGAGCGCATGGCGGGTCTGGCCCTGCTTGTAGTTGCCCGACACGATGCGGGCCACGTAGCAGGCCAACCGCATCTCATCGATCATGTTGTGCGGGAAGGTATCGGTGCCCATGCCGACGGGGATGCCGGCATCCATGTAGCGACCGATCGTGTTGAGCGCGATGCCGCGGCGGGCGAAGACGGTGGGGCAGTGCGCCACGGCCGCACCCGATGCGCGCAGGCGCGCGAAATCATCGCTGTGCGGCCAATGAATCTGCGGATGGTCGCTGAGGAAGATGCCGTGGCCGATAATCAGGTCGGGACCCAGCACGCCGATCTGGTCGAGCCATTCGACCGGCGTCTTGCCATGGCGGCGCACCATCTCGTTGAATTCGACAATCGCCTGCCCGGCATGGGTTTGCATCGGGATGCCGCGTCGCCGCGCCTCAACCAGACTGTCCTTGAACAGGCCCTCGGTACAGGTATCGATCTGGGCCGGCCCGATCATGCCCGACAGCCGGCCACTCGGGTGCTGCGTGGCGCGATCGACGGTCTGCAGCGCCTCGGCGAATGCCTTCTCGCCGGCCTTCTCGTCCCACGCATAGTCCACCGCGTGGCCGTTCTTGGTGTACCAGTGGCCCGATCGGTACATCGGACAGACGACCGCGCGGATGCCGGTCGAGGCGAGGTCGTCGAGCCAGCCCTCGCGGTTGGTCGACAGGTCGCTGATCGTCGTCACGCCGCTCTTGAGAAGCTCGTGCAGGGCGAACTTCGAGGCGGCGCCCGCGGCGTCGGCCTCCATGCCGAACACCGGCAGGTATTCGTAGAGCGAGCTCTGGCCGAGCTTGTCGCTGGCGACTTCCTCGGTCAGCCCCTTGTTGCCCGGTTCGGAGAAGGGATGGCTGTGGATGTTGACGAACCCCGGCATCGCCATCAGCCCACGGCCCTCGATCACCGTATCGGCAGGCTGCGCGTAGCCGGGACCCACGTGCACGATCTCGTTGCCCTTGAAGACGAGGTCGGCGTGTTGAAGGTAGACATGATGTCGCTCGGCCTCATCCCAGGCGACGACGACATCGAGATTTCGGATATGCGTGGTCTTGGGTGTCATGGCTTTTGTTCCTGATGGCTTGTTCAGCCCGTCATGTCGAGCGTAGCGAGACATCTCCTCAAGATGGAGTCTCCATTCGCGGGAGATCCCTCGCTACGCTCAGGATGACAGTCAATACGTCTCACTTGAATTCGATGCCCAGCCCCTTGTACAGGCCACAGCCATAGTTGCCGTGGGCGCGCACCGGCTTGAGCTTGCTGCCGCTCACGACATGTAACGGCTCATGGTAGAGCGGAATCCAGACGGCCGCGTTGTGCACCTTCTGCTGCACCTTCGCATAGGCAGCGGCGCGGACGTCAGGCGAGAGCGCCGTCGAGCCTTCGTCCAGCAGCTGATCCGTCTCCGGGTCCTTCCAGTTCATGCGGTTGGGCGTCGGCGTGTTGGTCGAGCGGAAGTAGAGATTGAGCGCATCGCCGGCGCTGACGTAGGGGAAGCTCATGCCGAAAGCATCGAATTCCTGGGTTGCCAGCTTGCCCCAGGCGACAGTGGCGTCGAAAAGCTGCACCTGAAGGTCGACGCCGACCTTGCGCAGGTCACCCTGGACGGCCTCGGCTACTTCCTTGAAGAAGCCGGCAATACCGTAGAGAACCGGCGCCAGCTTCTTGCCGTCCTTGTAGCGGAAGCCATCGCCGCCGCGCTTCCAGCCGGCCTCGTCGAGCAGGCGATTGGCCTCGCCGACGCTCTTTTCGCCGTACATCGCCTTGTCGACCTTGCCGTTGAAGTCGAGCACGCTGGGCATCAGGTAGGTGTTGGCCGCTTCGGCGAAGCCGAAGGTGACGGCTTCGGTGATCGCTTTCTGATCGACCGCGAGGTTGATCGCCTTGCGCACCCGCAAATCGGCCATCAGTTCACGGTCGATCTTGAAGCCGATAAAAAAGGTCCAGAAATAGTTCTCTGCCCTGGACACAGACAGCTGCTTGTTCGCCATGAGGTCCTTGAGCGCCCAGTACGGCACGTACTGGCTCACGTCGGCCTGGCCGCTCTGCAACGCCGTGACCCGCGTGTTCTCCTCAGGGACCACCTTCCAGACGACACGGTCGACCTGGGCCGTCGTGTTCTTGTAGATCGATGGCCCCCATTTGTAGTTCGCGTTCTTCAGCAGGACGGTTTCGTCGCGCGGCGTCCAACTCTGCATGCAAAACGGTCCGGTACCGTCGAACGGCTTGACGCCGTAGTCGGCGCCGAGCTGCTTCACCTGATCGATATTGATGATGGTGTGGAAGTACTGCGTCATCTGGTAGAGCAGTTCGGAGAACGGCTTTTTCAGGCGGTACTCGACCGTGTAATCGTCGACCGCGACGACTTTGTCGAGATCGCCCATGCGCCATTTCACCAGACCCTTGGTCTCGGGCGCTTGCCAACGCTCGTAGGTCGCCACGACATCCTGCGCCGTCATCTTCTTGCCGCTGCAGAAGCTCACGTCGTCGCGCAGCTTGAAGGTGTAGACCAACCCGTCCGCTGATGTGGTCCAGCTCTTCGCCAGGCCCGGCACCAGGGTTTTCATGTCGAAATCGAGGTTCACCAGCGTGTCGCCGACCATGTACATGACTTCGGCATTGGAGCGCGCGGTGGAGCGGTGCGGATCGTAGCGATCGGTATCGATCTCGCGCACGATGGTCACGGTTTTCTGCGCCAGGACCGGCGAGCCGGCGACCATGGCGGCCAGCAGAGCGGTGGCGAGGCTTGTCGATCGCAGCATGGCAGGTCTCCCGGGGGCGGTTATTGTCGGAGTTTCGGGTCGAGTGCGTCGCGCAACGCGTCACCCAGCACATTGAATGCCAGTACGATGAAGAAGATCGTCAGCGCCGGAATCGTGGCGACATGCGGAAAGGCTTGCAGGAACTTGCGGCCGTCGGCAGTCATGTTGCCCAGTTCGGCGAACGGTGGCTGCGGGCCCAGGCCGAGGAAGCTCAGGACGGAGCCCAGCAGGATGCTCTGGCCGAGCTGCAAAGTCGCGTAGATCAGGATGGTCGAACCGCAGTTCAGCAGCAGATAGCGCCAGATCAAGGCGCCGTCACCCAGCCCCAGCGCGCGGCCGGCCTCCATGTAATCCTGCTGCATCACCACCGTGGCCGCGCCGCGCGCGACCCGTGCGATCGTCGGGATGGCCGCGATGCTGAGCGCCACGCAGAGCGAAAACAGGCCGGGGCCCAGAACCGCAGCCAGCGCCAAGCCGAACAGGATCGACGGAAAGGACAGCAGCACGTCGATGAACCGCATCAGCGGCGTGTCGAGGCGGCGATAGTAGGCGGCGAGGGTGCCGATCAACACGCCCAGCCCGCCGCCGCAGAGCACAGCGATGGCGCCGATACCGATGGTGGCACGCAAGCCGTAGAGGATGCGGCTCAGCATGTCGCGACCCTGCGCGTCGGTGCCCAGCAAATAGAGGGCGCCGTCGGGACTGACGAAGCCCGGTGCCTTCAGCCGCAGGCGCATGGAACTGGCGAACGGGTCGTGCGGCGCGACCCACGGCGCCAGCACCGCGCCCAGCAGGACCACCACCAGAAAACCGAGCGCCAGAGCCGCCGGCGGGTCACGCAGCAGGCGTCTGGTGATGCTGTTCTTGCGCCGCAATGCCTCCAGCGCGCGGGCATCGGCCTCGGCGAGTGTCGCGTCGGTCATCGCTGGCCGATCCTGGGATCGAGATAGCCGTAGAACACGTCGACCACGAGATTGATCGCGATGAACGACACGGCGAGCACCATGATGGCGCCTTGCGCCACCGGAAAGTCGCTGGATGAGATGGCGCCCACAGCCATGCGCCCAACCCCGGGCCAGGAGTACATCGTTTCGGTGACAACGGCGCCGCCCAACAGAAAGCCGATCTGCAGCCCGATCAGCGTGATGACCGGGATCAGGGCGTTGCGTAGGGCATGGCGGAGTACGACCTGGCGCTCGGACGCGCCTTTGGCGCGCGCCGTGCGCACATAGTCGGCGCCCAAAGTTTCGAGCACGGATGTCCGTGTCATGCGCGCGACGGGACCGATGAAGACGGCGCCCAAGGTCAGCGCCGGCAGGATGATGTGCAGCAAGCCGGTGCTGGTCCACAGCGGGCCGCCACGCCCCTGGAACGGCAACAGACCGGCGCCGCCGACATACTGGATCAAGAGCAGGCCAACCACGAAGATCGGCATCGATACGCCGGCGACCGAGAACGCCATGATCACACGGTCGGTCCACTGGCCACGCCGGCGCGCAGCCTGAGTTCCCAGCACAATGCCCGCGGGGATCGCCCACACCAGGCACGCAAGCATCAACTCGAACGTCGGCCCCAGCGTAGCCTGGAGCTCGTCGAGCACCGGGCGATTGGAGATCATCGAGCGCCCGAGATCGAACTGCAGGACGCGCAGGAGATAAAGGCCGAACTGTTCCCACAGCGGCCGGTCGAGGCCGAGTTGCTGGCGGATGGCTTCAACTTCCGCCTGGCTGGCGGTCGGCCCGGCAAGAATGATCGCCGGATCAGTCGGCACGACCTGAAGCAGCAGGAAGCCGATCAACAACACACCCAGCAAGACGGGTATGGAAATGATCAGCCGTTGCACGATCAGCGCGAACACGTCGTCCATCGCCCCGCGAGTGTCGGTCTTCATGCGGACCGTTAGAAGAGGCGGCAGTGTGGCGTGAGGCGGTCACCGATAGCAAGGTCTTGCAACGCATTCCTGCTGTTCAATCGGGTATCACTGCGCTCAGCATGCGGGCAGGGTGCTGAGTGGACGCGCGATTTTCAGGTTCACGGCGCATTGTCGTATCCGAAGTCTCTTGCTGTTCCATTTAATGGTACGTGACGGCTTCACGGCTGCAGCAGCGAGTGGCATGATTGCCGCAATCACGCAGGAGTCCCTGATGTCTGCCACGCGCCTCGATGAGTCCGCCAAGGGCGTGTTCATCATCGCTGCGACGCCGTTCACCGACAGCGGCGCGCTTGATGTCGACAGCATCGACAGTCTGACCGACTTCTACATCCGCAGCGGTGTGCATGGTTTCACGCTGCTGGGTATGATGGGCGAGGCACACAAGCTATCGGCCGATGAGTCGCTGACCGTCGTGCGGCGCGTCATCGCGCGGGCCGGCGATCGACAGGTGATTGTCGGTGTGAGCCATGCCGGCATCGACAACCTGCGCCGCCTGTCGCACGAGGTCATGAGTGCAGGCGCCGCTGGCGTGATGGTGGCGCCGACACCGGGCCTCAAGGGCGACGATGGGCTCTATGCGTACTACGCCCAGGTCTTTGCAGCCCTCGGGCCGAATGTGCCGGTGGTATTTCAGGACTACCCGCAATCGACGTCGGTGTTTCTGCCGGTGCCCGTGTTCAATCGCCTGGTCGATGACTTTCCCCAGCTTGTGATGCTCAAGCACGAAGACTGTCCTGGCCTGAGCAAGATCACGCGCGTCCGCGAAGATGAGAAGCGTCCGGGACGTCGCCGCGTGTCCATTCTGGTAGGCAACGGCGGCCTCTATTACGTACAGGAACTGCGTCGCGGCGCCGACGGCGCCATGACCGGCTTTGCCTGGCCCGAAATGCTGGTCCAGGTCTACGCGCTGTTCGCCGCTGGAAAAGCGGAGGAAGCGGAGGATCTGTACGACCTCTATCTGCCGCTGGTTCGCCATGAGCAGCAGCCCGGCATCGGCCTTGCCCTGCGCAAGGAGGTCCTGCGCCGCCGCGGCGCCATTCGCAGTGCCCGGCAACGGACGCCGGGCTCATCGCTGGGAGCGACCGATCTTGGCGAGCTCGACAACCTGATCCGCCGCCTCGAACGGCGGTTGGCCGCTGTGGGGCGTGCCTCGCCGCTGGCGGCTGAGTGACATCCATCCACTGGAGTAACACGTGCCGACGTTTGACCTTGTCATCCGCAATGCCCGCGTCGTGACCGCCGAGCTTGCCACCGAAGGCGACATCGCGATCAAGAATGGCACCATCGCCGCATCGGGGAGCGTCGCAGGTGATGGCGCGCGTGAGATTGACGCTGCCGGCAAGTTCGTATTGCCGGGCGGCGTCGACAGCCACGTGCATGTCGAGCAACGCTCGGGCATGGGCATCATGTGCGCGGACGACTTCCATAGCGGCACCGTGTCGGCCGCCTTTGGCGGTACGACGACCATCATCCCGTTTGCAGCGCAGCATCGCGGCATGTCGCTGCGCACAGTCGTCCAGGACTACCACGCGGCCGCGACGCCCAAGGCCGTCATCGACTACGCGTTTCACCTGATCGTCTCCGATCCAACGGAGCATGTGCTGGGCCAGGAACTGCCGGCGCTGATTCGTGACGGCTACACCTCGTTCAAGATCTACATGACCTACGAGGCCCTCAAGGTCAGCGACTATCAGTTGCTGGATATCCTGGCGCTGGCACGTCGCGAAGGCGCGTTGGTGATGGTGCATGCCGAGAACCACGACATGATCCAGTGGCTGGCGCACCACCTGGTCGAGCAGGGGCACGTGGCGCCGCGCTATCACGCCATCGCGCACGCCCGTGTCGCCGAGGCCGAGGCCACCAACCGCGCGATTGCATTGGCGCGACTGGTCGACGCGCCGATGCTGATCGTGCACATGTCGGAGATGGAGGCGATCCACACCGTGCGGCAGGCCCGCGCCAAGGGCCTGAAGATTTTCGCCGAGACCTGCCCGCAATATATCGCGCTGACCGCCGACGATCTCGACAAGCCTGACGTGCAGGGCGCCATGTGGTGCTGCAGCCCGCCGCCGCGCGATTCGGCGGCCCAGGAAGCCGTATGGGCAGGCCTGAAGGACGGCACGTTCGACGTCTTTTCGTCCGACCACGCGCCTTACCAGTTCAACGAAGGCGGCAAGATCCCCAAGGGCCTCAAGACGACGTTCAAGGAGATGGCCAACGGCGTGCCGGGCCTGGAACTGCGTCTGCCGCTGCTGTTCTCGGAGGGCGTGCAGAAGGGCCGCATCGATCTGCACCGCTTCGTAGCACTGTCGGCGACAAATCACGCCAAGCTCTACGGTCTCTACCCGCGTAAGGGTACGATCGCCGTCGGCAGTGACGCCGATCTCGCGATCTGGGATCCCGACCGGCAGGTCAAGGTGCGCTGGGCGGACCTGCACGACAATGTCGGCTACAGCCCCTACGAAGGCCGCGAGATCACCGGCTGGCCGACCACGGTGATCAGCCGCGGCCGCGTCGTCGTCGAGAATGGCGCGCTCAACGCCGAGAAAGGCAGCGGTCAGTTCCTGCGCTGCGAGTCACCGGACGCCTCGCGTCCGCTGGGCAAGCCGGCGCCGGAAATGGTCAAGATGGCGGGGTTCGGTGCACGGCCGTTGTTTTGACAGGCTTTGCTAAACCTTGTTATCACGGCTTCACATGCCGGAGCCACCCCATGAACATTTCTCTGACCGCCAAGCTTGAGCACTACGTCAGGGACAAGGTGAAGTCCGGTAACTACAACAATGCCAGCGAAGTGATTCGCGAAGCCCTGAGGATGATGATCGAGCAGGAGGACCTTCGGAATACTACCTTGAGAGGAGGGCTGGCTGAGCGGGCGACGCCCTACCAGACGGAAAGTCGCTCAACACGGAAGAACTCGCAGCTGTGACCCAAACCTGAGCGGCAGGGAACTGCCGAAGAGCGAAAGCTCGCTCGTTTACGGGCGGCTATTCGCGAGGGTATCGAGAGCCCCGATGACCCAGAGTTCAGCTTTGACGAGCTTCGTGCATCCCTTAAGAGGAACAGCCGGCGTAAATCCCAGAGATGAGAGTCGTCCGTGTCTCAGCGCAAGTGACGGCAGACCTTGAAAGGGCAAAGCGCCTAAGCGTCCGCAAATGGGGCGTTAAGCATGCCAGTCGATATCTCGACGCACTCGAAACCCGCTTTACCTTCTTACTCGAGAACCCCCGACTTGGTGCACCGCGCGATGAGCTCTACCCGGGGCTTAGGTCCTTTCCTCAGGGAGCCCACGTGATCTTCTTTCAGATCCCGACCAATGGCATACGTGCGGCGCGAGTACTGCATAGACGCATGGACGCGCCGAAGCATGTCAGGGATGCTCCGTCAAAGGGACGGACCCGTCGAAAGCACAACTGGGCAGCAGAAGGATAACGTTCAATGTCCCGCCGTCTGAAAGTCGCTGCCGCCCAGATGGGGCCGATCCATCGTGCCGATACCAAGGCGTCGGCGGTCAAACGCATGATAGCGATGCTGCGCGATGCGGCGGATGCCGGATGCCGGTTCGTAGTGTTTCCCGAGTTGGCGCTGACCACCTTCTTCCCGCGCTGGTGGATGACCGATCAGGCCGAGATCGATCGCTTTTTCGAGGCGCAAATGCCCAGCCCGGAGACTCTGCCCCTGTTCGAATTGGCGCGCGAAAAGAAGGTGGGCTTCTACCTCGGCTATGCCGAGCTGACGGAAGAGGAGGGGCGTGTCAGGCGCTTCAACACCGCGATTCTGGTGGGGCCGGACGGACGCATCATCGGCAAATACCGCAAGGTGCATCTGCCGGGACACAGCGATCACCTGCCACAGGCGCCATTCCAGCATCTGGAGAAGCGCTACTTCGAGGTCGGCAATCTCGGTTTCAACGTCTGGCGCATGTTCGACGAGGACGTCGTCATGGGCCAGTGCATCTGCAACGACCGTCGCTGGCCCGAGACGTTCCGCGTCATGGGATTGCAGGGCGTCGAGATGGTGGCCCTGGGCTACAACACACCGACCGAGAACATCTATTTCCACGAGCCGCCTTACCGCCGCGTGTTCCATCACCTGCTGTCGGTGCAGGCCAATGCCTACCAGAACGGCACCTGGATCGTGGCCACCGCCAAGGCCGGCAAGGAAGACGGCTTCGGCATGTACGGCGCCTCGGTGATCGTGGCACCCACCGGCGAGATCGCGGCCCAGGCCATGAGCGAGGACGATGAGGTGATCATGTTCGACTGCGACCTGTCGCTGGGCGAGAGCATTCGCCAGAACGTGTTCAACTTCGCCAAGCACCGACGGCCGGAGCATTACAGGCTGATCACCGAGCGCACGGGCGCCGAGCCGCCACCGCCGACCCGCAAATAGCCCCGCTTCCGCCCGCGGCCTGGCCGGGTATAGTCCCGGCACCATCCAACACCGTTACCGCGGGTCCCATGCAATACGCTGCTTCCGACGTCAGTCACCACGACCGCTACAAACTGCTCATTTCCTTCATCCTGCCGCGACCGATCGCGTGGGTCACCACGCTGGGTCCGACCGGTGTGGTGAATGCCGCGCCGTTCAGCTTTTTCAATGCATTTGCCGAGGACCCGCCGCTGATCATGTTCGCGATCAACAAGCGGCCCGATGGACGCATCAAGGACACCTGGATCAACATCGAACGGACCGGGCAGTTCGTCGTCAACCTGACCGACGAGCCCCTGGCCGAGAAGATGCACCAGTCGAGCGGTGATTTCCCGCCCGAGATCGGCGAGCCGAACTATCTCGGACTGAGCCTGGCACCGTCGGTGGACGTCGCGCCGCCGCGCATCGCCCAGGCGCCGTGGGCGATGGAGTGCCGCACCTGGCAGGTGATCAACGTCAAGGATGACCGCCAGCTCGTGATCGGCGAGGGCATTCGCTTTCACGTCCGTGATGAGCTGTGGGACCCCAAGGCAATGCGCGTTTATACCGACAAGTATCACCCCGTCGGCCGCATGTTCGCGGACCGCTACTGTCGCACCGACGATCGCATTGTCTTTCCACCCGCCGAAGGGCCGAAGTCATAGTCTACCTCCCCAGCTTCGCTGGGGAGGTGCCCCGATACGACGTTTCGACGCTTCGCGTCGAAACGTCGTTGGGCGGAGGAGAGCCGTGGTGCTCTCGGTAACGTAGACCACGTCGGCTCCCCCTCCGGCCTTCGGCCACCTCCCCCAACTGTCGTTGGGGGAGAGATGAAGAGCGGGCTATACGAGCACCGCCTTCACGGCATCGCGCACGGCGACGAATACCGTTTGCAGCAATGCCGGTGACGTCGCGGCTTCGGGTGTGTCCTGGGGCGTATGGAAGAGCGGGAAGCTGCCGGCGAAAGAGAGCAGCGGCGTGGCCTCGGGCAGGTGGGCCGTCCATTCCTTCGCTTCACCAAAGAAGCGCGGCACCGGCTGGAAGCTGGCGGCTTTGAGCGCGGCCAGCAAATCGCCCTCGAGCGGGCGGTTGGCCGATGCCAACCGTCCGGGGAAGAGCTGCAAGGCGCTCGAACCGGGCGCGAACCAGCCGGCTGCCAGCGAGGCGCCGATATGGATCACCGCACGCGGCGCGAAACCGAGACCGGCTTTGAGCTGCTGGCGGATGCCGTAGTTTTCAAGCTCGTGGCCGGTCGTGGCGATGACGGCCACCGGCATCTCCGCCGCGAAAGCGCGCGCAAGCTCGAGGGCGACGGCAATACCGGTGCCCCGCTCGCCGGCGCAGGTGAACCAGCCGGTCAGCGGCGTGGTGATCACCAGGGGTGCGCCATCGCCCGAGCCCCATCGACCGATCACATTCTGCGACCGGTCGGCGACGCGCTTGGCGCTGATGGCCGCGGTGACGGTGCCGCTGGCCATCGCATCGAGGTGGACGCCCGACACAAGCACGGTGGGCAACCCAGATGACGGCTTGTCCGGATCGACATTGACGCCGATCAGCGCCGGGCGCGGCGGCAGATTACCGAAGCGGCCAAAGGTCAGGAACACGGCCAACCGCAGATCACTGCCTTTCGCTTCGGCCAGCGCCTGCTCGAGGTCCGACGTGTCGAAATTGTTGGTCAAGGTGACGGGCCGCACGAACGGCGCATCCGTCGCCAGCTCGCCGACGCCCTCGTAGAACAGCGGTAACCCGTCGATGGGCCGACCGTCGGCCGTCACCGATACGCGCCAGTCGTAGCGATCGTACCCGTAAGACCACCGGCTGGTCGTCGCACCGCGCTCTCTGAGTTGTGCCTCGAACCAGTCGACTGTCTCCCGGCCTTCCGACGTACCGGTGCGGTGATGCGGCCATTGGCTATAGCCGGTGACAAGCTGATAGAGCGCGGCCCCGATGGTCGGCCCAGTCTGGGCGCGCACCACGGCACTGCTTCCAGCCATCAGCCCGCCGGCGCCCGCGGTGGCCAGCAGTGCGCGACGGTTCAACGTCATGATTCTTTCGGACCGCGGGCGTCCACGCCCGCCATCGCTCGAAGCGCAAGCGGAGGGCGACCAACGGCTGGTCGGCGCGTCGCGCCGATGCGGGCGGGGACGCCCGCGGTCCATAGGAATACCGTCACGCCGCCCATTTCAACCGCGCCTGGCCGATCGCCATGGCAACGGCGGCTTGAGTCGGCTCGACGACGGGCACACCGGTCGCCTGCTGCAGGCGGTCGCGGTAACGCGCCATGCCCGCGCAGCCCATGACCAGCACGTCGGCGCCGTCCTTGTCGCGCAGCTCGGTGCCGGCATCGATCATGCGCGACAGGGTGCGGGCCTCGTCGGTCAGCTCGACCACGCCCAGCCCGACGGCGCGGTCGCCGGCAAAGCGCGCCTGCATGCCCATCTGGCCGATGTAGCGCAGGTGGCGCGGGATCGAGGTCTTGAGGATGGAGATCACGCCGAAGCGCTGGCCCATCGTCAGAGCGGTGAGGATGCCACTCTCGGCGATACCCAGCACCGGTTTGCGTGTCGCCTCACGGCAGGCATGCAGGCCGGGGTCACTGAAGCAGGCGATCACGAAGGCACTGCAGTCGTTGTCACGCGCTGCGACGGTACGCGCCAGCGGCTGCACCACGCGCTCGACATCGGCCTGGCTCTGCACGCCCGGCGGTCCTTCCTTCAAGGTCATGCACTCGATCTGCGGTCCACCCGCCATGCGCAGCGGCGCCATGGCATCGTCGATGCCCTGCGTGCAGGCTTCGGTCGAATTCGGATTGATCACCAGGATACGCTCGGGCATGGAAACTCCTTCTAGCGCGCTGCGATCTTGCGGTGCTCCAGACGGCTCAGCAAGCGTACCACCGGCCACAGCAGCACGAAATAGATCACGGTGGCCAGGATCAGCGGCGAGTAGTTGAACGTGGCTTGCTGCGCCGAGCGGGCCGCGAACATCAGTTCATGCAGTGCGATGACGCTGGCGATCGACGTCAGCTTGGCGACTTCCAGCGTGTTGCTGACCAGGTCCGGCAAAACATTGCGCACGGCCTGCGGCAATACCACCCAGGCCATGGTCTGCCACCAGCCGAGCCCGGTGGAGCGGGCGGCCTCGCGTTGACCACGGCCGACGCTCTCGATGCCGGCACGAAAGATCTCGCCGTAGTAGCTTGAGGTGTTGAGCAGGAAGGCGACGACCACAGCCTCGAATTCGGAGATCCGGTACCCCGCGAACGGCGGCACGTTGTAGACGAAAATCAGCAGCACCAGCGGCGGCAGGGCGCGGAAGACATCGACATAGATCACCAGCACGATATTGAGCCAGCGCCGGTTCAACGCCGCCAGCACCGCGACCGCCAGGCCGCCCAGCGCGCCGACCGGGATCACGACCAGGCACAGCAGCAGGGTCATCCACAGGCCGTCGAGCAGGAAGCCCGCCGTCTTGGCCATGATGTCGGTGTTGAAGAACAGCGCGATGATGTCGCTCATGGCGCGGCCCTCATCGCCGCCACGCGAAGCGCGTTTCGATCCAGCGGCCGACGACGACCACGGGCAGGAACAACGCGAGATAGGCCAGTGCGCCCAATGTGAGGGGCGAAGGGTTGGACGAGAAGGAGAGGCCGCTATAGGCCTGGTACAGGATTTCTTGCACCGCCACGACCTGCCCCAGCGCCGTGCCTTTGGTGATGGCGATCGTGCGGTTGGTGAGCGGCGGGATGGTGAGCCGGATCGCTTGCGGCAGGATCACGTAGAGCAGGGCCTGCAGGAAGCCCAGCCCGGTCGAGCGCGCGGCTTCCCATTGGCCCTTGGCAACCGACACCAGGCCGGCCCAGTAGATCTCTTCGGCGAACGCCGCCAGCACCAGCGACAGCGCCAGCCAGGTCGCGCCCAGCCCGGCGATGTCCAGGCCCAGCGCCGGCAGGCCGTAGAAGAACAGCACGATCAGCACCAGCGGCGGTACCGAGCGCATCAGATCGACGAAAAAGATGATCAGCAGCCGCAGCGCTTCGGCCAACCACGACAACGGCGCCGGTATTTTCTGCGACAAGGTCGAGCGCAACAGCGCCAGCAGCAGTCCCAGGGCCAGGCCGGTGATGATGACGAACACGGCGAGATAGGTCGTGACCCACATGCCCGAGAGGATCTTGGGTAGGTATTCCCACATCACCTCGCCGTTGAAGAACGTGAAGAGAAAGCGGTCCATTCATCGATGTCCATCGATGCGGGCGACGAAGGCGCGGGTGCGGGCCTGCTGCGGATCACCGAAAATCTGCGCCGGCGGGCCTTGCTCGACGATCACGCCACCTTCCATGAAGACCACCCGATCGGCGGCGGCGCGGGCGAACTGCAGCTCGTGGCTGACCACGAGCATGGTCATGCCGGCATCGCGCAGATCACGCATCACCTGCAGAACGGAGCCCACCAGCTCGGGATCGAGCGCACTGGTCGGCTCATCGAACAGCACGATCTTGGGCTCCAGCGCCAGGGCGCGTGCGATGGCGACGCGCTGCTGCTGGCCACCGCTCAGTTCGCCCGGATAGGCCTGGGCCTTCTCGGCCAGACCGACACGCTCCAAAGCCGCGCGGCCGATGTCGGCGGCTTCGGCCTTGGATTTGCGCGACGCCAGCCGCAGCGCCAGGGTCACGTTGCCCAGCGCCGTCATGTGCGGGTAGAGATTGAAGGACTGGAACACCATGCCGATGCGCCGGCGCACGGCATTGATGTCGACGCCAGGCGCCAGGATATCGGTGCCATCGACATGGATGGCACCGCCACTGGGCTCTTCCAGGCGATTGCAGCAGCGCAGGAACGTGCTCTTGCCCGAGCCGGACGGCCCGATGATGAAGGCCAGTTCACGCTCGAGCAGCCTGAAATCGATACCCTTCAGTACCTCGGTCGAGCCGAAGCTCTTGCGCAGCCCGAGGACATCAAGGATGGGCCGATCGGCCATCGTTCTGAAATCGGCCCGCGTTTCACTCGCACTTCGGCGTATGTTCGGTCGGATCATAGCCTTCGGTGCCAGGCACGCCGTAGCCCTTGAAGACGGTGACCGCGGCCGACCCGGGCTCGGGCTTGATCCCGAACCACTTCTCGTGCAGCCGGGCGATCGTGCCGTCGAGCTTCAGGCACTCGATGGCATTTTCGACCTGATTGCGGCCGGCAACGTCATCCTTGCGGAAGGGAGCCGCCCACATCAGGCCCTCGTCGATCTTGGCGCCCAGCTTCAAGGTCGGGTTCTGTTTGGCCGCCCAGGCCACCACGGTGTTGCCACCGAGATTGGCGTCGGCCCGGCCCGCCATCACCGCCTGCACCGAATCGGTCTGAGTCGGGAAGGCTAATACTTCGAAGCCGTACTTTTCCTTGTTGAGGTCGGCCCACTTATCATAGGCCGAGCCCTTGTTGACCGTGAGCTTCTTGCCCTTGAGGTCCTCCATCTTGGCGATGTCGGGCGCGCTCTTCTTGAGCAGGAGTTGATAGTAGGTGTTGAGGTAGCCCTCGGTGAACAGCAGGTTTTTGGCGCGCTCGGGCGTCACGGTTGTGGGCGCCGCCAGCCAGTCGAAGCGGCCGGCATTGAGCGCCGGGATCAGGCCCGAGAATTCCTGCGCCACGACGTTGATCGGCCGCTTCAGGCGCTTGGCGATCTCGTTGGCCAGATCGACGTTGAAGCCTTCGACTTCGCCCGGCTTGCCGCCGACCTTGGGCATGGCGTGCGGCGCGAACGTGCCGTCGAGACCGACGGTGATCGGCTTGTCTGCTTGTGCCAGTGAGGTGCTGGCGGCGAATAGCAGGCCGACGCCCGCCAAGGCGGCGTGGTGGAAGAGTCGGATCATGGTGAGTCCCCCTGATTTTCCCGGGCCGGGAGCCAAGCATATCAACCGCGTCGGCTCAAGCTGCGCACACGACGCGTGCACACAGCGTGCCATTCATCGCGGTTTTCGGCCGGTTCGGAGCGACGCAAAGATATCGATGATCCAGTCCGTCACTGCACTGATACGGCCCAGCCCATGTTGATCGGGGTGAACCAGGAGCCAGACCTCACGCGACAGCGCTTCGGTACGATCATCGAGCTTCACAAGTTTGGGATCGGCGTTGCCCATGAAGGTCGGCAGCAAGGTCTTGCCGAGGCCGTCCTTTGCGGCCTGCAGCATCGCTTCCGACTCGGCCAGAAAGAGCGACGGCCCCCGATTTTCCCGCGCGACGCGCTGGGCAATCCAGCGCGCCGGTTCGATGGTGGCCATGGCGTCAGGATAGGCGATCCACGCGAGGTGACGCGGCGAGCGCCGCTTCGCGGCGTAGACCGCGTGGTCGAGCTGGCCGACCCGTCGCGCGAGGATATTGGGCTCGTCCCTGGGCCGCGCCAGGCGCACGGCAATATCGGCCTCACGATTGTTCAGCCGCAGGTCGCGCGGATCACCGATCACTTCGATCTGCAGGTGAGGGTGGTGACGCAGCAGCCGTGGCAGTGCTGGCACCAGCACGCGATTCACGATCATGGGCACGGAGGAGATGCGGACGAGCCCCGAAACCGTGTGATTGGCACCGCTCACCTGACTGCGTAGCGCGTCGACCTCGAGTTCGACCTTCTCGGCTCGGTGCACGACGGTGTTGCCGGCCGGTGTCGGCGCGAAGCGGCCCCGCGTACGTTCAAAAAGGCGGGCATCGAGGTTCCGTTCCAGGCGTGCCAGTCGCCGGAGCACCGTCGATTCGTTGACCTTGAGGGCGCGGGCCGCCTTCAGGCTGGTGCCCGATCTGGCCAGGGCCAGCACGTAGCGAAGATCACTCCAGTCCAGTTCCGGCATTTTTGCGGCTAACATTGGCATAGATACAAATTAATCTGCAGATTTGCAGAAATTAGAGTGCTCCGGAAGGTTAATCTGATGGAGACAGCGATGATCGATTTCTATTCCGCAGCCACACCCAACGGGTACAAGGTGGCGATCGCGCTGGAGGAACTGGCGCTCCCCTATCAATTGCGCGCGCTCGACATCGAGGCACGCGAGCAGAAGCAGGACTGGTTCCTGCAGATCAACCCCAATGGCCGGATTCCGGCGATTGTCGATCGCGCGGCCGGCGATTTTGCCGTCTTCGAGTCGGGCACCATCCTGATCTATCTTGCGGAGATGACCGGGCGCCTGATGCCCACGTCAGCCAAGGGCCGGTCCGAGGTCCTGCAGTGGCTGATGTTCCAGATGGCCGGCATCGGGCCGGTGCAAGGCCAGGCGCACGCGTTCGTCCATTATATGCCGCAGCAGATACCAGCAGCGATCGCCCGGTTCCGCAACGAGGCACGCCGGCTCTACGAGGTGCTCGATCGCCGTCTGTCCGACCGTGCCTACCTCTGCGGTGACCTCAGCATCGCCGACATCGCCACCTGGCCATGGATCCGCCGCTACGCCTGGCCGGGAATTGACGTGTCGGGGCTGGAGCATCTCATGCGCTGGCACGATCTGATGGCGGCCCGCCCAGCCTGCCAGCGCGGTTGTCTCCTGCCGCCGCGCGCCGATGATGCCGATGTCGTGCGCGTCTACAGCAGCGTTGCCCAGACCTGAGGTCACCATGAGCCTGATCCTGTACGAACGTGTCGGCCATGAGGGACGACGGCCCAGTCCGTTTTCCTGGCGCGTCCGCTATGCGCTGCGGCACAAGAACGTCGATGTCGACTACATCCCGACCCGCTTCGCCGACGTCGAGACGATCCAGCGCCTGAGCGGCCAGCACATGGTGCCGATCCTGGTCGATGATGGCCGCGTGATCCATGACAGCTGGTGCATCGCCGTCCATCTGGAGGACCGGTTTGCCGACCGCCCGGCGCTGTTCGGCAACGGTGCGGCCCGGAACATGGCACGGTTCATCAATGTGTGGACCGATACCGTGCTGGCGCCAGCGCTGCGCCGGGTGATCTACGCCGATTTTGTCTGGTGCCTTGACGCCGGCGATCGCGCCTATTTCCGCCAGACCCGCGAGCGGGATCTCGGCATGACGTTCGAAGAGGCCTGCGCCGATCACGCGACCGGATTGGCGAACTTCCACCAGGCTCTGGCGCCCCTGGAGCGCCTCCTGGGTGAGCAGGACTTCATTGGCGGGAATGAGCCGACTTACGCCGATTATGTCGTGTTCTCCGTTCTGCAATGGGCCCGGCTGGGTTGTCCGCGCGAGGTTGTCGTTCTCGGCAGCGCCGTCCACGCCTGGCGCGAGCGGATGATCGGGTTGTTCGACCGGCTGGCCGATATGTTTCCGGGCTACCCGGCTGAGCGCGAGCAGACGCCTCGATGTTGACGCACGCCGCGGTGTCGCAACGGCGCTATCTGCGCCGGTCGTAGGGTATCCCCTGCACGACACGCAGCGAGCCGTCGGGAAACGCCGCCTGAACGGGGGGTGCCCAGTCGAGTGCCTGGCCATTGTTTTCGCCGGCCTGCACCTCGACGCCCCACGTCGCAGCCAGCTTTTTCATGGCGGCCGGCCCCTCGCCACGCGCCACGCCGCAACCACGAAGTTCAAGGCGGGCACCCGCCGCAAACAGCCCGGTCAGGCGGTCCAGCTGAGTGCCCAGCTGTGTGATCGTTTGGAGCCGGAACGTCGATCGATGGGCATCACCATCCCAGCCGCCGGCAACGGCGTGGACGCCGATGCCTCTGTGTGCCGCGTCGACCAATCCGTGTCCCCACAGGGCCAGACACCGAATGCTGCCCGGTCGCCCCCCGACAGCAGAGACGACGAGGTCGATCATGGCCGTAATCGCATTCGACATCGGGCCGATGGGGATGACACGCGACGTGTGGGGCTTCAGCAGATCGTTCCAGTACGCCGCCGTATCCGCATTCTCGCAGTTGATGACGTCGATGACATAGGGAGCCGGGGGCATTGCCACCTCCACTGAATCGGTATCGCTATTTCGCCCTGACCGACACCCAATCGTTCTTGAAGGCGAAGTACCAGCGGGTACGATGTTTTGTAATAGAGTACGGCTGACGTCGATTGTACAAACACGACATTGATGCGGATTCTTCATCGCTGGAACGACCTCGGAGAGGGTGATGTCCCAGGCAACGGTGAGTTTCCATTTGCCGGCGCCGGCGCTGCGTCATGCGATCTCGACGTATTACATTCTGCGCGTCACCGGTGCTGACGAGGTCGAGGACATCATTCACCCCGAATGGGCGAATGTCCGCCTGGTGCTTTCAGGCCGTTGGCGGGTCAGGTTTGCCGGACAGCCGCTCCAGAGCGTTCCGGACGCGGCCATGAGCGGCACGTTGGAACGCGGCGCCGTGGTGTGGGGGACCGCCGGCGCCCTGGTCGGGCTTGGCATCTTGCCGGAAGGGTGGGTCCAGTTGACGGCGCAGCCAGCGGATGCCTTCTCCAACCGGCTGCGGCCGTTGTCCGACGCATTCGGTCCCGGCGCCGACGGCCTGCTGCCCGCCCTGCGTGCCGCTTCCGCCGACGGCGATGCCTTGGAGATACTCGATCGCTATTTCACTAGCCTGCTGCTGCATCGACTACCGGCCGCGCCGATTGTCCGCGATGCCCATGCGGCGCTGATCAGCGTAACAAACCGGTCGGTAAAGGACTGGGCCGATCGCCTGGATTTGTCGACCCGGCAACTCGAGCGGCTGTGTCTGCGTTACTTTGGATTGCGGCCCAAGCGCCTGCTGCGACGCCAGCGTTTCTTGCGGACCTTGGCGACCATCCGCGACGTCGAGCCCGGTTCATGGAGTGGATTGATCGATGCGCAATATGTCGATCAATCGCATTTCATCCGGGACTTCCATTATTTCATCGGCATGTCGCCCAGTGCCTACTTCGCGCGGCCGCAGCCCTTCATGCGTGAGGCGGGCGATCGACGAAAGGCACTCCTGGGATCGCCCGTGCAGGGCTTGCATGCGCCGGCCAACAGCGGTCATGGTCAGGGACGGAGTGAAAACCAGGGGCATTCATGAGTTCGAGAATTGCGATCGAGGATATCCGCCGCGCCGAGCAGGCGATCGCCGGCCGCGTGGTGCGTACGCCCTGCGTCACCAGTGCCGGACTGGCCGCGCAGCTGGGACGGCCGCTGGCGCTGAAGCTCGAGACGCTGCAGCTCGCCGGCTGCTTCAAGCCGCGCGGCATCGTCAACAAGGTGCTGTCGCTGTCGGCGGCGGAACGCAACAGGGGCCTGGTGACCGTGAGCGGAGGCAACCACGGGATCGCCATGGCCATGATGGCGCGCACCATGGGCCTGGCCGCCACGATCGTGATGCCGCAGGCCGCACCGGAGCGTTCCAAGGCCCGGATCCGGGCGGACGGCGCCAACCTGATCCTCACACCAGACGTCGCCGCGGCGTTCGACGTTGCCGAGACGGAGCGGGTGAAGGGATTGACCTACGTGCATTCCTACGATGATCCCCTGATCGTCGCCGGGCATGGCACGGTAGGACTCGAGTTCATCGCCGACGCGCCCGGCCTGACCGACGTGGTGGTCAGCATCGGCGGCGGCGCGCTGATCTCGGGCGTGGCAACCGCGATCAAGGCGGTGAAGCCCGCCGTCCGAGTCTGGGGTGTGGAGACCGAGGGCGCCGACGCCATGGCGCAGGCACTGGCGGCGCAGCGGCCGGTGCAGATCAAGGTGACGTCCATCTCATCGACGCTGGGCGCGCCCTATGTCACCGAACGCACGTTGGAGCACGTCAAGGCGCTGGTCGAGGAGGTGATCGTCGTACCGGATGCCGAGGCGGTGGCCGGCGCCGTCACCCTGGCCGAGGAGGCGCGGCTATGGGTCGAGCCGGCGGCTGGTTGCCTGATCCCCGCTGCCCGCCAGATCGTGAACCGCGTCGGCACGGACGCGATGATCGGCCTGGTGCTGTGCGGCGGCAATACCACGATGGCGGATATGATGCGCTGGGTCGACCGGTTCGGCGTCGGCAAGGCGGAAGCAACCCCGCGATAGGAGAGACCGATGCAGCTCAGCACCGACCGCATCCTCACCACGCATGTCGGCAGCCTGCCGCGGTCCGCGACCTTGACCGACCTGCTGATCCGCCAGGAGCGTGATGAGACGATCGATGAGGCGCTCCTGGCCCGCGAGACCAAGGCGGCGGTCGAGGATGTCGTGCGCCAACAGATCGCGGCCGGCGTCGATATCATCAACGATGGCGAACAGCCGCGGGTCGGCTTTCAGACCTACGTGCCGCAGCGCATGAAGGGCTTCGGCGGTGCCTCGAGCCGCCCGATGCCCACCGACTATGCTGAATTTCCCGGCTTCGCCAAAGCCATGGCGGCACGCTTCACGCGGCGCTCGAAGGTCCGCGATGCGCCGCAGGCCGTCGCCGATGTGCGCTACGAGGATCTGACTGCGGCCGAGCAGGAGTGCGCGCTCTTCGAGGGCGCGAGCGCAGGGCATGCTGGACATTATGTCGACCGGTTCATGACAGCGGCATCGCCCGGCATCATCGCCACGACCATGCTCAACGCGCACTACGACAGCCACGAGAAATACGTCTTTGCGCTCGCCCGCGAGATGAAGAAGGAATACGAGCTGATCGTTGCCCGCGGCTTCGTGCTGCAACTCGATGCGCCGGATCTGGCCATGGAGCGCGTGGTGTTGTTCCAGGACAAGCCGCTGGCCGAATTCCTGGCCGTGGTCGAGGTGCACATCGCGGCGCTCAACGCGGCGCTGGCGAACATTCCGCGCGATCGCGTGCGCCTGCATTGCTGCTGGGGTAACTGGGAAGGCCCGCACGTGCACGACGTACCGGTCGGCGAGATCCTGCCGCTGCTCTATCAGGCCAAGGTCGGCGGATTGAGCCTGGAGCTCGCCAACCCGCGGCATCAGCACGAATACGCCGAGCTCAAGCGCCAGAAGCTGCCGGCCGAGATGGTACTGCTGCCGGGCGTGCTCGACTCGACCACCAACTATGTCGAGCATCCCGAGGTTGTCGCCAACCGCCTCTGCGAGGCTGTCGACGCCGTCGGCGACCGCACGCGCGTGATCGCCAGCACGGATTGCGGTTTCGGTACGTTCGCCGGCTACGAGTTCGTCGCAGCCGACGTGGTTTGGGCCAAGCTGCAGGCCGCCGCCGAAGGCGCGCGCATCGCCTCCAAGCGACTCTGGGGATGAGGGAGCGTCACACTGCCTTCGCCCGGGCGATGCGGTGGACCTGACCTGCTACCGCTCGCACCTTGCGCGGCGCGGCGAGCCAGATGGTGATCGCGGAGATCAGGCTCAGCACGGCGCCGATCCAGAAGCCGAGCGCATAGCTGCCGGTCGCATCGTGGATGACGCCGGTGAGCCATGGACCCGCCGCGCCGCCGCCGATCATCAGCAGCATCACGACGCCGAAGATCGAGCCGTAGTGGCGGCCCTGGAAGATCTCGGCCACTATGGCGCCCATCACCGAGGTGAAACCGTAGCCGAGCGCACCCTGGGCCCCGACCATCAGCCACAGCAGCACCGGTGAGGGCGCGTGTTCCATGGCGATCAGGGCCAGGAAGCAGATCACGAAACCCAGGCTGGCCACCGTCCATACCCACTCGCGACCAATGCGATCGGAGATGTAGCCCAGGGCGATCTGGCCGGGGATCGCCACGAGGCTGACGACGCCCAGCGCCCACGCCGCGTCGGACCGTGTAAAGCCGATCTCGACCAAGTACTGGGTCTGATGCACTTGCACGGCGTACCAGGCGTAGAGACCGCTGACATAGGCAACGGCGATCCACCAGAACCGACTGGTACGCACGGCGCGGGCCAGGGTCCAGTCGACGGCGGCCCATGCGGCATCGACCACATTCGCCGCCGGCCCGGGAGCGTGACCCGTGCCGAGGCTGTCGCCGTCGGGCTGCAGGCCGAGATCCTCCGGGCGCCGCCACAGCAGCAGGTTCAGTGGCGCCAGCACCACCAGTACGACCACGCCCAGCATCCAGCAGGCGGTGCGCCAATCGGTGCGGTCCATGAACGCCTGCATCCACGGCAGCAGCACGATCGAACCGACACCGACGCCGGCAAACGCGATGCTGAGCGCCAGGCCACGTTTGCGCACGAACCAGTTGGGCAGGAACAGCGATTGCCCGGTGTAACCCAGGCAGATGCTGCCGCCGCCCACCAGCACGCCCATCGTCACGTAGAGGTGCCAGGGTTGCGTGACGTAGCTTGCCAGCAGCAGGCCGGCGCCCATCAGCACGACGCCAAGCTCCATCACCACCTTGGGACCGCGGCGATCCATCAGCCGGCCCAGCACCGGGCTTAGGGCTGCCGAGACCAGGAAGCCGAAGGAGAAGGCGCCGGCGACCACGCCGCGCTCCCAGCCGAACTCATGCAGGATGGGCGGGAACAGCAGTGAGAAGGCAGTGCGGGCATTGACGCCGATCGCCATGGTCACGAAGACCACGATGACGATGACCCAGCCGTAGAAGAAGGGAAGACGGCGCACGGAATGATTCCTCGAGAGCTACAGTCGGTCTTCGACGGTTCGGGGTTCAAGCCCGATCTGGCCCGACCAACCGTCTGGCGCAATTCGGCTGTCCCGGAGCGGACCTTCGGTTGGCCCGAAGGCTGGACGGCCGTCGCCCTATGGCGACGCGATCAAGTTGACCGGCGGCTCGCCGCGCGCCACCCGCTGGATGTTCTCCACGATGATCTTGGCGCGCGCCTCCAGCATGCCCTCGGTCCAGCCCGACACGTGCGGTGTCATCAAAACGTTGGGCAGCGTGTGGAACGGCTGCCGGCCGGGAAACGTCGGGCCTGCGCTCGTCGGATAGCGATACCAGACGTCGAGCGCGGCGCCGCCGATGCGGCCATCGACCAGCGCACGATAGAGCGCGTCCTCGTCGATGATCTCGGCGCGCGCCACGTTGACCAGGATCGCCGACGGTTTCATGAGGTCAAGCTCACGGGCACCCAGCAGGCCGCGGGTCGTCGGGTTGAGCGACAGCGTCACGGCGAGATAGTCGGCACGCCGCAGCAGATCGGGCAGCGCCTCCGGTCCGCTCAGGGAGTTCAGCGAAGCGTCGGCACCCTGTGTGGGATCGCGGCGCAGGGCATGGACGTCCATGTCGAAGGCGCGGGCGCGCTGCGCCAAGGCCTGGCCGATATGCCCGTAGCCCAGGATGCACAGTGTCTTGCCCGCCAGTTCCGGCCAGGTCGGCGGCGGTGGTGTGGCGACCGCCCACTGGCTTTCCCACACGCCCTCGCGCATCCTCGCATCGAGGCGGGCGAAGCTGCGGCTCATGGCGAGCATGGCACCCATGACATATTCGGCGATGCCGACGTCGTGGCCGTAGGCGTTTGCCAGCCACGTCGCCGCCGGCAGCGCCGAGCGATCGATGCGGTCAAGGCCGGCGCCGGGGACCTGCACCAGCTTGAGGCGCCGCGCGGCCACGCCCATGTCGCGCGTGAAGGCCAGCGACACCAGCATGTCGATGCCGGCCATGCGGGCGACGATGCCGGTTTCGTCGTCAGTGACGATGTCGTAGCCGGCGCCCAGCCGCGCCCGTACCTGGGGCTCGAGACTGGCAGCGAAGGTTCCGGCGAAGGCGATTCGCAGCATCGGACAGGGCCTCACAGATGAGGCCGGCATATTGGACGCCGGCGCCGGGGCTTCAACTACGTGGGAGGTTATTGTCAACCGCTCGCAGCGCTGAACGCGTCCACGATGTCGCTGGCTGTCGCCTGCCAGACCTCGGACTTGCCGGCGATGCGCTTGAGCGCTTCGTCGAGGTAGCGGACGCGGTGCGCCATGCCGATCAGCCAGGGATGCAGCGCCAGGCAGAAAACGCGGCCGCCCTCGGCGTGCAGCGCGTCGAACGCGTCTCCGACAATGGCGGGATACCGCGACGTCTCGACACGGCGCAGCCATAGCAGTTGCACGTCATCCCACTCCGGCTGCACGGGTAGCGAGACGAACGGCCGGTTCATCGTCATGGCATAGGGCTGATCGTCATTGGGCCAATCGGCGACGAAGTCGAGCCCGGCTTCGGCCAGCAGGCGCGGGGTGCGCAGCGACTCGCCGAAATCCTGCCCATGCCAGCCGCGCGGCCGCTTGCCGGTGGTGCGTCCCAGTGTGTCGAGCGCGTCACGGATGGCGGCGCGTTCTTCCTCCTCGTTCATCCGGCCGGTCAGCATGCGGGTGGCATGGCTGCCGTGGCCGATGAATTCGTAATCGCGCCGGCGGCACTGTTCGACGAGATGGGGGTAGCGCTTGGCCGCCGCGCTGTTGAGCGCGACGGTCGCCTTGATGCCGTACCGATCCAGCACATCGAGCACGCGGAAGATGCCAACGCGGTTGCCGTACTCACGCTGTGTCCAGGTGCGGTAGTCGGGATCGTAGCTGCCGTACTCGCCCACGAAGCGCGAATCCTTGTGCGATCCGGGTGGCGCCTGAAGCTCCCAGTACTCGATTGCGAGCATGACCCAGAAGGCGATGCGGTTGCCCTTGGGCCATGCCAGCGGCGGGCGCCGGTCGATCGGCGAGAACGGGTAGTACGGGTTGTCCATGCCCGGCGGGATCTGCTCGGTCATGCCTCGCTCCCCAGGTGCTGGCGGTAGGGCGCGAGTCCATGGGCGATGTACCAGTCGGCGATCTCCGCGCCAGTGGTGATCCATGCATCGCTGTGGCTGCGGATATAAGCCAGCGCCCGGTCGAGATGCTTCAGGCGGTGCGGTGCGCCCATCATGTAGGGGTGCAATGCGATGCACATCACGCGCGGCTGCGTGGCGCCCTCGCGATAGACCGTGTCGAAATGGTCGATGATCATCTGCGCGAAGTCGGCCGCCTCCAGGGGCTGGCGGTAAATCATCGCGTCATTGATATCCATGGAGTAGGGGATGCTGATCAGGTTGCCATTGCGCACCTTGATCGGCGTCGGCTGATCGTCGTGATAGAAGTCGCAGTAGTAGGTAATGCCGGCTTCCGCCACGAGGTCAGGCGTGTTGGTGGTGAACGACACCGCCGGCGAGAACCAGCCACGCAGCTTGCGCCCGGTGAGGCGCTCGTGGATTTCGCAGCAGCGGGCGATGGCGGCACGCTCCTCGTCCTCGCTGTAGGACCAGTGGTAGCGTGTGTTGTAGAGGCCGTGCGACATGTACTCCCAGTCGCGCGCTTCCATCGCCTCGAGGATCTCGGGGTACATCTCGATCACGGACAGCGACAACGACACCGTGCAGCGGATGTCGTGCTTGTCGAGCACGTCGAACATGCGCCACAGGCCGACGCGGTTGCCGTAGTCGCGCCCGCCGTAGCCCAGCACGTCGGGGTGCGGCTGACGCGGCCAGGGATTGCGTACGCGCACCTCGGCCGGGATGTATTCGTAATGCTCGATGTTGGGCACGACCCAGACCGCGACGCGCGCATTGTCGGGCCATGCCAGCCTGGGCCGCGTGACGATCGGCGAGTAGGAGAAGCGTTGTTCGGGATCGATCATGGCTTCACGCTAGCACGCCACTCAGATCGCGCCACTGCAGTGGTGCGCACCGGGCATGTTTCCGGCACCTTGAGATCACCCCCAACCCCTGACATAGTGCGCCCCTTCGACTCGGCGAGACTTGTGCCAAGTCATTGAGAGAGCGAGACTTTTTTATGCTCCCCCCGCGTGCGTTCCTGCCTGGTACCAAGGCCGCGATCAGTGGTCATGTGGCCGACATCCCGACCTCCAAGATCGGCGATGTCGCCACCGTCGGGCGCGGCAATCCCAACGTGATCCCGCTATGGTTCGGCGAAGGCGACCTGCCGACGCCGCGTTTCATCTGCGACGCCGCCGAGCGAGCGATGCAGGCCGGCGAAACGTTCTACACCTGGCAACGCGGCATTCCGGAGCTGCGCGACGCGATCGCGCGCTACACCAGCGCGCTCTACGGCATCGACTGCACGTCCGATCGCATCACCGTCACCGGCTCGGGCATGCAGGCGATCATCCTGACCTGCCAGGCGCTGATCGATCCCGGCGACAACATCGTGGTCGTCTCGCCGGTGTGGCCCAACATCGTCTCGGCGCTCAGCATCGTACGCGGCGTCAGCAAGCCTGTGCTGCTGGAACGCAAGGACGGTGTGAACTGGTCGCTCGACCTCGATACGCTGTTCGCCGCCGTCGACGAGCGTACGCGTGCCATCTTCGTGAACTCGCCCAGCAACCCGACGGGCTGGACCATGCCGTCGGAACAGCAGAAAGCGATCCTCGATTTTGCGCGCGAGCGGGGCATCTGGGTGATGGCCGACGAGGTCTATGCCCGCATCGTCTACAATGCGCCGCACGCGCCTTCGTTCCTCGAACACGCCGCGCCGGACGATCCGCTGATCGTGCTGCAGAGCTTCTCCAAGCCGTGGGCGATGACCGGTTGGCGCCTGGGTTGGATGACGTCGCTCGACAGCTTCGGCGAGGAGATCGCCAAGCTGCTGCAGTTCAACCTCAGCGGCTCGCCCGCGTTCCTGCAGCGCGGCGCTGTGGCGGCGATCGAGCATGGCGATGACTTCGTGAAGACGATGGTGGATCGCTGCCGCGCCGGTGGCGAACTGGTCTTTCAGCGCCTCGCGGCGCTGCCCCAGGTCAAGGTCGCCCGGCCAGAGGCGGCGTTCTACGCGTTCTTCTCGGTCGACGGCATCACCGACAGCCTGGAGTTCGCCAAGAAGCTGGTCACCGACTACCAGGTCGGTATCGCGCCCGGTATCGCCTTCGGTCCGGGCGGCGAGGGGAACTTCCGCCTGTGCTTCGCCTCGAGTACCGAGCGGCTGAGCGCGGCGATGGACCGCATCGAAGCCGGCATCCGCGCGGCGACATGACGCCAGGACTGTCATCCCGAGCGCAGCGAGGGATCTTTTCGGAACGGAGGCAGGGGTGCGTCATCCGCAAAAGATTCCTCGCTGCGCTCGGCATGACGGGATGAACTGATGTATGCCGTCATCGATGTGCGCAACCTGCGCAAGGCGTACGACAAGATCATCGCGGTCGATGATCTGACGTTCGCCGTGCCCGGCGGCGCCGTACTGGGCCTGCTGGGCGGCAACGGCGCTGGCAAGACCACGACGCTCTCCATGCTGTTGGGCCTGCTGGTGCCGACGTCGGGCCAGATCCGCATTCTGGGCGAGGACATGCTGCGCCACCGCTACCGGGTGCTGCCGCGCATGAACCTGTCGTCGCCCTATGTCGACCTGCCGCACCGGCTTACGGCGCGGCAGAATCTCGCCGTCTACGGCCGCCTGTACGGCGTGCGCGATCTGGCCAAGCGCGTCGCCGAGTTGGCCGAACAGCTCAACCTCAGGGATCATCTCGACCGGCCGTTCGGGCATCTGTCGTCGGGACAGAAGACGCGCGTCACGTTGGCCAAGGCGCTGGTGAACACGCCGGCCGTGCTGCTGCTCGACGAGCCGACCGCATCGCTCGATCCGGACACGGCGGATTGGGTCCGCACCTTGCTGAAGGACTATCAGCGCCAGACCGGTGCCACGATCCTGCTTGCCTCGCACAACATGCAGGAAGTCGAGCGCCTGTGCGACGACGTGATCCTGATGCAGACCGGCACGGTCTTCGATCGCGGCTCGCCTGAGTCGCTGATTTCCCGCTTTGGGCGTGACAGCATGGAGGAGGTGTTCCTCGACATGGCGCGCGGCCGCAAGCGGAGCGTCGAGGAACTGCGCAAGGTGGAGGCGGTGCGATGACGCCGGCAGCGATGGCGCCCGGCTCGCCGCTCAGCCGCGTATCGGCCCTGGTACTGCGCCACTGGTACATCCTGCGCGGCTCGTGGCTGCGCATCCTGGAGCTCGCCTACTGGCCAGCCGTTCAGATGGTGATGTGGGGCTTCCTCAGCGAGTTCCTGTCGCGCCAGACCAGCTACGTGGCGCAGGCCTTCGGCATCCTGCTGTCGGGCATGCTGCTGTGGGACGTGCTGGTACGCGGCCAGCTCGGTCTCTCGATCTCGTTCCTCGAAGAGATGTGGTCGCGCAATCTCGGCCATCTCTTTGCGAGCCCGTTGCGGCCGATCGAGTTCGCCGCCGGCATCGTCACCATGAGCCTGATCCGCACCGTGGTCGGCATGGTGCCGGTGACAATCCTGACCTTCGCGTTCTTCGATTTCTCCATCTATTCGCTGGGCTGGCCGCTGATCGCCTTCTTCTTCGCGCTGCAGATGTTCGGCTGGGGCGTCGGCCTTGCCATCTCCGGCATGGTGCTGCGCAAGGGCCTGGGCGCCGAGACCTTCGCCTGGGCCGCCGTCTTCATCCTGCTGCCGGTCAGCGGCGTCTACTACCCGATCAATGTCCTGCCGGTCTGGCTGCAGCACATCGCCTGGGCGCTGCCACCGGCCTACGTGTTCGAGGGCATGCGCGCGGTGCTTGCCAACCACGCCTTGCAGCCAGAGCTGCTGATCGGCGCGCTGGGATTGAGCGTCGTCTACCTCGCGATCGGCTTCGGCTGCTTCATGTGGCTGTTCAACGGCGCCCGCCGCAA
>Ga0187894_10001090_pt1 | contig 36054 bp, 35 predicted proteins | sample GBC1701081metaG_FD_136650 | JGI IMG/M metagenome (GOLD analysis project Ga0187894, IMG submission 136650) | White microbial mat communities from a lava cave in the Kipuka Kanohina Cave System on the Island of Hawaii, USA - GBC170108-1 metaG ...
CCGCTGTCGCGTTCCCGGCGGTGGCGCGGGCGCAGTCCAAACCGGTCCGCATCGGCCTGCTCACGGTGAAGACCGGGCCGCTCGCCCAGGGCGGCATTCAGATGGAGCAGGGAACCATCCGCTTCCTCAAGGACCGGAACTACACGGTGGCCGGCCGCAAGGTCGAGCTGATCGTCGCGGACACGGGCGGCAGCCCCGCGGGCACCAAGACGAAGACGCAGGAGCTCACCGAGCGGGACGCCGTCGACATGATCTTCGGCCCGCTCGCCGCGTTCGAGCTGCTCGCCATCAGCGACTACGCGGCGCAGGCGAAGATGCCGATCCTGAGCCTGGCCGCGGCGGAGGACATGACGCAGCGCCGGCCCAACCCATACTTCGTGCGCGCCTCCGGGACCTCCGCGCAGTACATGCATCCGCTGGCCGACTACGCGCTGAAGGAACTGAAGTTCAAGCGCGTCATCACGATCTCCGACGACTTCGCGTTCGGCCACGAGCAGATGGGCGGTTTCCAGCGCGTGTTCGAGGACGGCGGCGGCCGGGTCGTGAAGAAGCTCTGGCCGCCGCTCGTGACGCCGGACTACGCGCCGTACCTCGCGCAGATCAGCGGCGTCGACGCCGTGGTGCAAGGCTTCGCCGGGTCGAACCCGCTCAAGTTCATGAAGCAGTACAAGGACGCGGGATTGAAGCTCCCGGTGCTGGGCGGCGGCCCCGCCGGCGACGAAGCCCTCTTGAAGTCCTTCGGCGACGAGGCAATCGGCCTCATCACGTGCTCGGCCTACACCGGCGACCTCGACACGCCGAGCAACAAGCGCCTCATCGAGGGAATGGTCAAGGACTACGGCAACATCCCCGGCCTGTACTCGGCGGGCCTCTACATCAACGGGCAGGTCGCCGAAGCAGCGCTCGAGAAGACAGGCGGGAAGACGGACGACAAGGACGCGCTGATCCGGGCGCTCCGCGCGGTGTCGCTCACCGATACCCCGCGCGGACCGTTCCGCTTCGACCACTTCGGCAACGTGGTCGGCTCCTTCTACGTCCGGCGGTGCGAGCGAAAAGGCGACAAGCTCGTCAACACGACGCTCAAGGCGTATCCGAACGTGAGCCAGTTCTGGACCTACGACGAGAAGTGGTTCCTCCAGCAGCCCGTGTACTCGCGTGACTACCCGCCGATGAAGAGCTGACGCGGCGGAGCGCGGCCTCGCGTCGCCGCCGCGCCGTCGAAGGCCCACGCCGCCGGACATGAGTCTCTGGCTCCTGCTGGCCGTCAACAGCGTCACGCTGGGCGGCCTCCTCTTTCTCCTGGCGGCCGGCTTCTCGCTGATCTTCGGGCTGATGCGGATCCCGAACCTCACGCACGGGTCCTTCTTCATGCTCGGGGCCTACTTCGCGGTGAGCTTGATCCGCCTCGGCCTCGACTTCTGGACCGCGGCGCTCCTCGCCGGGATCGGGGTCGCCGTCTTCGGCGGGCTCGTCGAGCGCCTGATCCTGCGCCGGCTCGCCGGGGCCGAGCTGGCGCAGGTGCTGGTCACCCTCGGCCTCTCGTTCATGATCGCGGACGTCTGCCTCATGGTGTGGACGGGCGATCCCATCCAGGTCGAGACGCCGCCCCTCCTGCGTGGAGGCATCTCCGTGGCGGGCCTCACGTTTCCCACCTATCGCCTCGCCATCAGCGTGATCGCTGTCATCTTCGCGGCGGCGCTCTGGGCGCTGCTCGACCGGACGCGGCTCGGCGCGATGATCCGGGCGGGCGTCGACGATCCGGCGATGGCTCGCGTCGCCGGGATCCGGGTCTCGCGCCTGTTCACGATCGTCTTTTGCCTCGGCGCGTGGCTCGCCGGGTTCGCCGGCGTGATCGGGGGGCCGATCCTGTCCGTCTACCCGGGGCTCGACCAGGAGATGCTGCCCCTGGCGCTCGTCGTCGTGATCCTGGGCGGGAGTGGCAGCCTGCTCGGCTCGCTCGTGGGGAGCTTCATCGTGGGCTTCCTCTACAACTTCGGACAGGCGATGTTCCCGGAGCTGGCCTACGTCGTCCTGTTCCTCCCCATGCTCGTCGTTCTCGTCGTACGGCCTCAGGGCCTGTTCGGGCGACCCGCGGTATGAGCCGCGTGGCGCTCGGCGCGGCGCTCGTCATCGCCGCCGCGGTGCCGTACTGGGTCGGCGGCACGTTCTACGTCAACATCGCGAGCCAGATCCTGCTCTACGCGGTCTTTGCCCTCGGGATCAACGTGCTGGTCGGCTACGCGGGATTGGTGACGCTGGGACACGCCGGATTGTTCGGCATCGCCGCCTACGCCGGCGCCAAGATCCTGACCGCGGGATACGGCCACGCTGCCGTCGCGGCCGGCGCGCTCGCCGTGACGCTCGTCGCGGCCGCGCTGTTCGCCGTGCTGGCGCTGCGCGGCACCGGCCTCGGCTTCGTGATGATCACGGTGGCCCTCGGCCAGATCGTGTGGGGCGTCGCCTATCGCTGGATCAGCATCACCAACGGCGACAACGGCATCACGATCTCGGGACGCCCGATTCCATTCGGGCTCTCGCTCGCTGCGCCGCGCCCCTTCTACTGGGCGACGCTGGTCGTCTTCCTCGCCGCCGTCGGCTCGATGGCCGTCTTCGTCGCCTCCCCGTTCGGCGCTGCCCTCCGCGGCACCCGCGACCAGCCGCGCCGCATGAACGCCCTCGGCTATCACGTGTGGATGATCCGCTTCCTCGCGTTCCTCTTCTCGGGCGTCTGGAGCGGCGTGGCCGGACTGCTGTACCTCTACTACAACCAGTTCGTGAGCCCGCACGCGGTCGCGCTCACCGCCTCGGCCGAGGCGCTGCTGATGGTGATCTCGGGCGGGACCGGGACCTTGCTCGGCCCGATCGTCGGCGCCGCGCTCGTCGTCATCGTGAAGAACGTCGCGAGCGGCTACATCGAGCGCTGGAACTTCGTCCTCGGCGCCATCTTCGTCCTCATCGTCGTGTTCATGCCCGAGGGGCTGGTGCCGGGCACAGCGCGTGTCGCGCGCTGGACGCGCGCGGCGTGGCGTCCGCGCGCGCCCGCGCTGCCCGCCCCGGATCCGGAGCGAGGACCGCGATGACCCCGGCGCGCGACGAGATCGAACGCGTGTCGCCCGGCGGCGCCCCGACCGCGCTCGCCGTCCAGCGCCTCGAGAAGTCGTTCGGCGGCCTGCGTGTCACGGCCGGCGTGACCCTCGCGGTCGAGGCCGGGGAGCGGCGGCTCATCATCGGACCGAACGGCGCGGGCAAGACGACCCTCTTCAACCTCATCACCGGTGAGATCAGACCCGACGCCGGCTCGATCGCGCTCTTCGGGCGCGACATCACCGGCGTGCCGAGCCGACAGCGCCCCCACCTCGGGATCGCCCGCACGTATCAGATCATCACGCTGTTCACCGGCGAGACCTTGCTGCGGAACATCACGCTGTCCCTCCTCGGACTCCGGCGGATGCGCTGGAACCCGGTCGCGCGACTCGAGGGCCAGTCGGCGCTGCTGGACGAGGCGCGCGCGGCCCTCGATCGGGTGGGCCTCGGGCACCTCGCGCATCGGCCGCTCGCCCAGACCTCGTACGGCGAGCGGCGGCGCGTCGAGATCGCGATGGCGCTCGCGCAGCGGCCGCGCCTGCTCCTGCTCGACGAGCCGTTCGCGGGGCTCTCGGTCGAGGAGCGGCGGGACGTCCTCCGTCTGGTCAGCGCCATCCCCCGAGACGTGACGATCGTGATGATCGAGCACGACATGGACGTGGCGCTCGATTTCGCGGAGCGCATCACCGTGCTGCACTTCGGCGAGGTGGTCGTCGAGGGCAGTCGCGCCGAGGTGGTCGCCCATCCGCGGACCCGGGAGATCTACCTTGGCGCGTGAGGCCCTGGCCCTCGACCAGATCGACGCGCTCTACGGCGACAGTCACGTGCTGCACGGCGTGTCGCTTCGGCTCGGGGAGGGACGACTCCTCGGCCTGCTCGGCAGGAACGGCGCGGGCAAGACCACGACCATGAACGTGACGGTCGGGCTCCTGCCGCCGCGTCGCGGCGCCGTCAGCGTGCACGGCGTCGAGGTGACCGGGCGGGCGCCGGAGGTCATCGCCGCGCAGGGCGTGGCGCTGGTCCCGCAGGGGCGCCGGGTCTTCCGGAGCCTCACCGTGCGCGAGAACCTCGCGGTGGCCGGACGCCGGCCGCGAGGCGGGGGGCCGGCCCCGTGGACGTTCGACAGCGTCACGGCGCTCTTTCCCCGCCTGCGCGAGCGACACACGCAGGTCGCCGGCTCGCTGTCGGGCGGCGAGCAGCAGATGCTGGCGATCGGTCGCGCGCTCATGTCGAACCCGCGCGTGCTGCTGATGGACGAGCCGTCGGAGGGCCTGGCGCCGCAGATCGTGGCCGAGGTCATGGCGACGATCCGCCGCCTGAAGGCGCAGGGGCTCTCGATCGTGCTGGTCGAGCAGAACGCCAAGCTGGTCTTCGACGTGGCCGACGACATCGTCGTGCTCAACAACGGCCGCGTGGCCGTCGAAGGACCGGCCGCCGACCTCACGCGCGACGGCGTGGACCTCCACCAGCACCTGGGAATCTACTGACCGCGCCGGGTTGAGGACGCCTTCCGGTTGACGGACCGGGTCGGCATAGCTATGCACTCGCGATGCGCTTCGTCGACGATCGCGATGCGGCGGGCTGGCTCGACGCCCTCGACGACGCGACAGAGAGCTAAGGCACTTCGTGTCGAAGCTCCGCCGGAAGGGAGCACGCCGGGGGCTTGGCTACCAGACGATGCTCGAGCCGATCGTCCGTGAGCACGTTGACGACTACTGATCGCCCTGTCGGATGCCGAGGAGGCCTTGGGAAGCAGGGCCTCATTGACCGAGAAGGCGCACCGAGCTGCCGCTCACGGAGACGACGAGTGACGCCTTCGCACAGTCCGCCCTCACCGTGAGGTCTGATCGACCAAACTGCATCCGCAGCGCGCTGTCCAGGCCTACCCGAGCGCGTCAGCGCCGAAGATCCGGTGAGCCGTCCACAGCGTGACGAGATAGAGAGGCCGGTAGAATCGACCTTCCGCTGGGATGAACCACCGAGCCGCGTCGGACCAGGAGGCGGTCCGCACCACCTCGATGAAGAAGAAGGTATCCGAGACGAAGGGCGCGCGAAGGCCGGGCGCGAAGGCGACTACCGCGGCCAGAGCGAAGACGGCCGCCAGCGACGCCCGCCACCGCGCCACCGAGCGCCCGAGCCCTCGGCGAGGCGCGGCACCGCGGGACGCCATCAAAGGCCGAGGAGGCGCTCCAGGTTCTTGTGGAGGATGGCGTCCTTCTCCTCCTGGGTGAGGCTCTCCATGGCGAGGATCCAGGAGACCGGCCAATCGAGGGCCATGTCGTACGGCCAGTCCGTGCCGAACAGCACGCGGTCGACCCCGACCGTGTCGATCAGATAGCGGAGCGCCGCCTCGGTGTACACGATGCAGTCGTAGTGGAAGCGCCGGAGGTACGCGCTGGGCGGCTGGGTGATGTTGACGCGCGCCTCGGAGCGGACCTTCCAGGCGTGGTCCATGCGCCCGATGCCGTAGCACGTGTACCCGCCGCCGTGGCCGAGGCAGATCTTGAGGTCGGGAAACGCGTCCATGACGCCGCCGAACACGAGCGTGGCGAACGTGACGGCGCGGTCCGCCAGGTTGCCGATGCTGTTCGGCAAGTGGTAGCGCGTGCTCCGGTGGGCGACGAGCGTCTCGCCGGCCTGGTGAAAGAAGACGAGCGCGCCCGTGTCGTTCGCGGCCTGCCAGAAGGGGCGGAACTCCGGCTCCTCGAGCGTCTTGCCGTTGACGTGGTCGTTGATCTCGACGCCCTTCAGACCGAGGCGGCCCATGCAGCGTTCCAGTTCCGACACCGCCGCCTTCACGTCCTGCATGGGCAGCGTTCCGAGGCCGGCGAAGCGATCGGGGCGGGCCCGCGCCATCTCGGCGATCTCGTCGTTGATGGCCGCCGACGTGGCGCGCGCCACCTCGACCGGCAGGTGATGGTTGTAGAACCCGACGTACGTGGAGAGGACATGCATGTCGACGCCGAGGGAATCCATGTCCGCGAGGCGCTCCTCGGGCGTCCAGCGGGCCCGCGGCGGGAGCGGCTGAGGCTTGCCGCCGACGATCGCGACCTCAGCTCCGCGCGCGTTCTTCTCGCGTCGGATCCCGTGCCAGTCCTTGCCGTTCTCCGTCGCCCGCCAGAAGCATTGCGGCGTCAGGTGCGCGTGGATGTCGATGCTTCGCATGACGGCTCCTCTCTGCTCGGGGTCGGTCGCCGCGTCAAGTATATCGTTGCCGAATCGAACGCCTCGACGAGGGCGCTCGGCGAGCGGTTGCGCCTGCCCTCAGTCCACGAAGCGCGCCATCGCCTGCTCGGGAATCTGGATCGCGCGCAGCCCTTTCGGTGATGCCGGGTCGAGCACGGCCCACACGCGCCGCTCGAATCCCTCGACCGCCGGCCGGCCGTCCGCGTGCGTGATCACGTGCTTGACGAGAAAGCTGCGTTGCGACCATTCCTCGACCCAGGTCCGCATGTCGACGTCGTCGCCGAGCTGGCAGGCGTTCACGTAGCGCGCCCCCGTCTCGACGAGCGGGATGCCCACCACGCCGAACTCTCGCGAGAGCTCGGCGTAGGAGAGGCCGTTGGCGCGGAAGAGCCGCTCCGTGGCCTGGTCGAACCAGACGTAGAAATTCGGATAGAAGACACGGCCGGCCGCGTCGCAATGCGCCCACGCGACGGTCTGTCGCGCCACGTGAATCCTCACGGCGTCCTCCTCGTGCTGAAGCCCGGAAGATAGCATCGCCGCGACGGCGCGGGCAAGCACGGCGGGCATCCAGGGTGGATGGCCGCATCGCGGCGGATGGGCAGACGGGCTAGTGGCGACGGCGCCAGTGCGCCGGGGCGGTCGACTTCGCGCGGGCCTTCGGCGAGAATGAGCGACGCGAGCCGCGCCGCATGACGTCACGTGCCGGAGCCGGGCCGAGAGGGATCGTGCCGACCGGGAATCCTGCCGCCGGGTCGCCGAGCTACGCCCGCGACGACCTCATGGCCGCCGTCGAGAAGCTCGCGCCGAGCATCACGGCCGCATCCGAGGAGATCGAGCGCGCGCGCACCCTGCCCGAGCCGCTCGTGCAGGCGCTGGCCGACGCGGGCCTCTACCGGATCTTCCTCCCGCGCTCGCTCGGGGGCGGGCAGAGTGATCCGCTGACCTACTTCGACGTCGTCGAGGCGCTGGCGCGCGCCGACAGCGCGGTCGGGTGGAGCGTGCTGATCTCGACCAGCTCGATGACGGGGACGGTGCGCTCGCTCCGTGACGACGTGCTCGCGCCCATGTTCATTTCGCCGCGCGCGACGATCATGGCGGGCTCGGCGCCGCCCCGCGGTCGCGCGCAGCCAGTGCCCGGCGGCTATCGGCTCACCGGCCGGTGGACGCAGGGCAGCAACATCCTCATCGCGGGATGGGTCCACGTCGGCGCCCACGTGTGGGACGGAGACGCGCCGCGTCTCGGTCCCGACGGCAGCCCCGAGTACCTGCAGTGCACGTTCGCCGCCTCCGACGCCGAGGTCATCGACACCTGGTCCACGACGGGCATGCGCGGCACCGGCAGTCACGACTACGCCGTCACCGATCTCTTCGTCCCGGCCGATCGCGCGCACGGGCGCGTCGCGGAATCACATCGCCCGGAGCCGCTCTACCAGTTCGCGGGCTGGACGCACGTCGCCCACGCGGCGCTCGGCCTCGCCATCGCGCGCGTCGCCCTCGAGGAGTTCATCGGCCTGGCCGGCGGCAAGCGCGCGACGTGGATGGCTGGCGAGGGTCAGCTCGCCGCGCGGACGACGATCCAGGCGAGGGTCGCGCGGGCGGAAGCGCTGGTCGGGTCGGGCCGCGCGTACGTGCGCGAGGCGACGTCCGACACGTGGGAGACCGTCTGGCGCGGAGAACAGCCGTCGCCTGACCAGCGGGCGGTCTACCGGCTGGCGATCGCCCAGGCCATGGCCAACGCCGTCGAAGCGGTCGATCTCATGTACGCGTCGGCCGGGGCCACCGCCATCTACGCGCGGAGCCGTCTCGACCGGTGCCTGCGCGACGTGCACACGGCCGCGGCCCACGTGTGGGTCGCGCCCGACAACTACGAGCTGGCGGGGCGCCTGCTGCTCGGCCTCGATCCGGGCTCGTCGATCATCTGAGGAGGGAGCGGCCGTCGATATGGATGCGTTCACTCTGCTCATGCTGCGCTACGACGCGGTTCATACAGGCTTCGTCGACGACCTGTTCAAGGGGCTCAGCGACGCGCAGGTGCGACAGCGCCCGGCGGGCGTGAATTCGGTCGCGTGGCTCGTCTGGCATCTCGCCCGCGTCCAGGACGCCGCCATGAGCCGACTCGTCGACGATCGGGCCCAGGTGCTCGACGAGGGGCGGTGGAACGAGGCCATGGGCCTCGACCGGCGCGACGTCGGGCCGGGCATGACCGGCGACGAGGTGGAGGCGCTCAGCCTGCGCATCGACGTGGGCGCCCTCCGGGGCTACCACCGCGCGGTCGCGGACCGCACCCGGGAGATCGCCGGGTCGCTGCCGGCGGCCGCGTGGGACGACGTCGTGCCTGCCGAGCGGGTGCGGAAGGCGGTTGCCGCCGAGGGCATGCTGCTCGAGCCCGGCCGCTGGGTCGGGGAGTTCTGGGCTCGTGGGCACTCTCGAGGCTGGTATCTCCTGCAGGTGGGCCTGCTCCACCCGTACGGCCATTGCTTCGATGCGATGGTCACGCGCGGCCTGCTCGGCGCTGCCGAGAACTGACCCCGGCCCCCATCCCCGCGGCGATTCTGAGTAGCGGCGCGGCATCGCCGCGCCGGCGCTCGGCGCCGCGATCGACGGCGCCGAGCTGCCATCCGCGGCCGCCGGGCTTGTGGCGGGCGCGCCCGTTGGCTATAGTCTCCCCCGGGCTCGCCGGGTCGTGTGCGACTCGAGGCGAGCCGCGCGAGATCGAGGACGTCCGCATTCGGCCCGATGCAGGGCCGCCGTGAAAAAGGGGGATCGTCATGAAGAAGTGGGAGCGAGATCCAGGTGTGCGGCGGCTGGTGGCCGAGCGTCGAGAGGGCGTGCTCGACCGGCGCGAGTTCCTCGGACGGCTCACGGCGGGGGCGGCCGCGGCGTCGCTCGTAGCCGGGACACGTCCGGCCCGCGCCCAGAAGAAGGTCGTCGTGACGATGTGGGATACCGAGCCCAATCCCGCGACGCGCGCCGCAGTGAAGGCGATCGTCGAGGACTTCCAGAAGCAGCACAAGGACATCGAGATCCGCGCCGAGGGCATGGGCTGGGGCGACATGGACCGAAAGCTCCAGGCCGCCATGGCGGCCAAGAGCCCGCCCACCGCGTCGCACACGCAGACCTATGTCGTCACGTCGTTCAAGGCCAAGGGGCTGATCGAGCCCGTCGACGACGTCGTCAAGGCGATCGGCGAGGACAAGATCTTCCCGTCCGTGCTCCAGTGGATCAAGTACCCCGACGGCAAGTACTGGGGCATCACCCACGCCTGGGGCGCCGAGATCCTGGGCGGCCGCGGCGACTATCTCAAGGGCACCGGCGTCGAGCCGCAGAGCTGGAAGACCTGGGACGACTGGCTCCGCGACCTGCCCAAGCTGAACAAGGCGCCGCAGCACTACGGCCTGTCGCTCGCCGGCATCCCGTTCTTCGTGAACGAGGACGTCTACATGTGGACGGGCGCCAACGGCGGCAGCTTGTTCGACGCCAAGGGGAACCCCGCGCTCGAGAGCCCGCAGGTGATCGGCATGCTCGAGTTCTGGAAGAAGCTCAAGCCGTACCTGCCGCCTGGCTGGGCCTCGCACGACTACCTCGAGACGCTGTCCGCGTGGGCGACCGGCAAGGCGGCGCAGGTGCTCATGTGGGGCCGGACGACCGGCTACATCGAGCAGTACGCGCCGCCGGACAAGCGGAACCCCGAGGTCTTCCAGGTGTGGCCGAAGACAGTGGGGCCGCTTGGCAAGGCCCCGCTGACCCAGTTCGACAACGAGCCGTGGGTCATCTACACCGACGCCCCTGCCGACGAGAAGGCGGCGGCCAAGGAGTTCTTGAAGTTCTTCTTCAAGCCCGAGCAGTACCGGAAGTACTGCGACTCGGTGCCGTTGCACCTGAACTCGATTTTCAAGGCCGACTTCCAGGACCCGACCTATCTCGGACATCCCGAGCGGAAGCGCTGGAAGCCGTGGCTCGACGCGCAGCTCAAGTGGGTGGAGATCGGGCGCGCGCATCCGCTGCTCGTGTGCAATCCGCAGGATCGGCTCATTCCCTGGATCGGCGACGTCGCGGCCGCCCCGATCCTGGCTGACATGGCGATGGCGGTGGTCGAGCGGGGCAAGGACCCGCGCGCGGCCGCCAAGGAAGCGAGCGACAAGATCAACCGCGACATCATCGGCAAGGCGAAGAGTTAAGTTCGAAGGGGGCCTCGACGGCCCCCTTCGAGCATCCCCTCCGAACCACCCCCGAGGAAGAGGAAAAGGGTTGCGCCGGCAAAGCCGGCGCTCGAACGCGAGCTCGCAATGGCTGTTGTTCACGCCGACACGGCGGCGATGGTCTCGGGGCGCGCTTCGCGGCGGCGCCGGCGTGAGGCGTTCACCGGGATCGGCCTGCTCCTGCCGTCGGCGGCGCTCGTTCTCGCGTTCACCATCTTTCCCGTCGCCTACAACGTGTGGCTCGGGTTCCATGCCAAGCATTCGCTGCGCGCGACGAGCACGTGGGTCGGACTCGGCAACTATGCGCAGATCCTGAGTGATCCCGACTTCTGGCGCAGCGTCTGGCTGGCGACGGTCTACGCGGTCCTGAGCACCGCGCTCCAGATCGTCGCGGGCGTCGCCGGCGCGCTGATCCTGCACCGGCGCTTCGCGGGCTGCGACTTCCTGCGCGGCGTCGCGCTGTTCCCCTACATGATCCCGACGGTGATCGCCGTGTTCGTGTGGCGCTGGCTCGTGAACGATCTCTACGGCGTCATCCCGTACATGCTCGGTGCCCTGCCCCTCCCGGGATTGCCCCCGGCGTGGCTCACGCACGACACGATCATGTGGGTGCTGATCGTGCTCTCGGTGTGGACCTTCTTCCCGTTCGTGCTGGTGAACGTGCTCGCGCGCCTCCAGACCATCCCGCTCGAGCTGTACGACGCGGCGCGGGTGGACGGCGCCTCGGCGGTCCGCCAGTTCGCGCACGTGACGCTGCCCCAGCTTCGGAACGTGCTCCTGATCGTGCTGCTCCTGCGCGGCATCTGGATGTTCACCAAGTTCGATGTGCCGTGGCTCCTCGGGTTCGGCGGAGGCGCCGGGGAGGCGATCCGCACGCTGCCGGTGTTCACCTACCAGCGGTCGTTCACGTACTACCAGGCCGGGATGGGCGCGGCGCTGTCCAACGTGATGTTCGCGCTCTTGCTGATGGGCGTGACGATCTACTTCATAGCCTTCCCGGCCGAGGAGGAGAGCGATGCCTGAGCACGCGGCGGCGGGTTCCGGGCGCCGCCGGAGCGGGCCGGGCGCGCCGCGGGCAGTCTCGGCGACGGCCGCCTGGGTCGTGCGGATCGGTCTGTTCGCCTTCTGCGCCTTCCCGCTCTACTGGATGCTCGTGTCCTCGCTCAAGGCCAGCCACGAGCTGCTCGCCTCGCCGCCGACGTTCTGGCCGCACGAATGGGACCTGCGTGCGTACCGGAAGCTGTTCCACGAGACGAACTTCGTGACGTACTTCGAGAACACGATCATCGTGGCCGCGCTGACCACGGTCATCGTCATCGTCGCGGGCGTGGTGGGCGCCTACAGCCTCACGCGCTATCGGTTCGCCGGGCGGACGCTGGTCGCGCGCGTGACGCTGCTCGCCTACATGTTCCCGCCCATCATCATGCTCGTGCCCCTGTTCCTGCTCGCGCGAGAGTTCGGCCTGGTCAACTCGCTGATCGGGCTGGCCCTCACGTACATCTCGTTCTCGCTGCCGTATGCGCTCTGGATCCTGCGCGCGTTCTTCCAGTCGATTCCGATCGACCTCGAGCACGCGGCGCTGATCGACGGCGCCAATCGCGCCCAGGCCCTCTGGTACATCGTGATGCCGCTCGCCCTGCCCGGCATCATCGCCACCGCGATCTTCACGTTCATCGTGGCCTGGAACGACTTCCTGTTCGCCCTCGTGCTGATCGGCAAGGACGAGCTGAAGACGCTCGCCATTGGCATCAACGAGTTCTTCCACATGGCGGTGGTGGACTGGGGGCTCATCATGGCGGCGGGCGTCATGGTGACGATCCCGGCGCTGGTGTTCTTCGTCGCGGTGCAGCGCTACCTGATCGCCGGCTGGGGCGCCGGCGGCATCAAGGGGTAGGGCGCTCCGGACGCGTCTCGTCCGTGACGGCCCCTTGGGCGGCCAGCGCGCGAAGAGGTGCGCCGTCGAGGCCCAGGATGCGCACCTCGCCGCCGGTCGCTCCCAGCCGGCGGTAGAACTCGAGCGCGCTGGCGTTGGCCACGTGGACGCCCCACTCCAGCGACCCGCACCCGTGCCGCTCGGTCTCTGCCGCGACGGCGGCCATCAGGGCGCGGCCGACCCCGCGACCGCGCCCCGCCGGCGTCACGAAGATGTCGTGGAGCCACATGGATCGAGCTGCGACGTCGGTGTTGTAGCTCGGGCTGAAGAACGCGTAGCCCGCCACGGTCCCGTCCAGCTCGGCGACCAGCGTGGTGAAGGCCGCCTGGTCGCCAAACGCGTCCGCGAGGATTCGCTCCGGCGTGAATGGCCGGCCCTGGACGCCGACGTGGTCGTTGAGGTCGTTGGCCATATCGGCCAGGATCGCGGCGTCGTCGGGACGGGCGCGACGAACGCGGACGGCATTCACGGCGCGCCGGCGCCTTGCTGGCGTGTGTCGGGGGTCGAGCGCAGGGCCGACATGGCCGCAGTATGCGTGGGTGCGCCGTCGTGTCAACGGGTACCGCCTACTTCCCCTGCGGGTCGACCACACGCCCGGCGAACAGGAGGCTGCCCGTGTGATTGTCGCGGATCACGAAGAAGAACGGATGGTCGGCGCGGAACACGACGGGCTCCGGACCGCCGAGGGACAGGGTCCTGACCGTCGCTGCCGAGGCGGCGGCCGCCTCGGTGCCCTTCTCGTAGACGTCGACGTACGCCTTGTGCACGACCGCGTCGATCGACAGCGGCCCGGCCGTCGTGATGCCGCTGAAGTCCGCGTCCGGCGAGAACGCCAGGCGCATGCCCATGTCGGTGAGCGCGTCCTTCAGGCTGAACGTCGCGGTGACCTTGAACCTCGGCAGGGTGACGTGGACGTCGTGGGGGGCCATCCTGCCCACCCAGTCGCTCATCCGTGCGGCTGTCAGCATCCGCTCGAAGTCGCTCAGCCCATCCGCCCGCTTGGGCAGGAAGACGAACATCGATTGCTCATCGGCGTCGTAGGGAAGCTCCAGCACCTGGAAGGTGACGCCGTCGAGGTAGCGGAACCGGCCCTGCTGGTTCATGAGCGGCACGTCGGGGACGGGTCGGCCCGTCGACAGCACGAACGTGTCCTTTCTGGTCGCGGACTCGGGAAACGCGGATTTCCACGTGCCCTTGAAGTAGATGGCATTGGTCAGGACGAGCCGCGTGTCTTTGTGGATCGTCCCCTCGGGGAGGAGGTCCTTGATCCGGTCCCGCGTCTGCTGCTCGACCCAGCCGTTGATCGTGATCCGAGCCCGCTCGGGCGCGCGCATGAAATCGACGGGCGTGACGCTGGCGCCGTACCGGGTCTTGACCGTTTGGAGGAAGTCCGGGAGCATCGGAAGACCCGTCTGCGTCCAGAGCGAATTGGCGACGGCGAGCTCGGCCCGACCCTTGGAGCCGGCCCCGTTCACGTCTCGGGTGACCTGGGCAAAGGCCCGGTGCAGGCGGTCTCCCTCGAACGGGAAGCGGAGCGTCCCGGCCATCTGTGTGGCGGTCGCCCCGCGCGCGCCGGGGTACGTCATGGCCAGGACGCTGGAGATGCTGTACGGGGAGAAACAGGCATTGCCGTCGCGAACACGCAGCCGGGCATAGAGATCGAAGCCGAACTGGGTGTTGGCGTTGACCACCGCCGCCTCGTCGGGCCCGGCCGTCCTCACGCCACCGGCCAGGGCCGCCGTGTCCCCGGCTGCCAGCACCGCCGTGACCAGCATCGCGATCCATCGCCGCGTCGCCATGAGTCCCCTCCCGTGGTGAGCTCGGTCACTGCTTAGACCGTCGCCCGTGTCCAAAGTTCCCGGGCGCCTCACGTTGCCATCTTGCGGCGATCAGGCGCGGGCGTCGACCCGCTGCGCCCAGCCAGGTGGATGGCCGGGCGCAGCGCCCTGGAGAGACCATCTCTATTGGTTCGTCGGAAGCGTCAGGACCGGGTTCGTGGTGATGAGGGAGTTCTTGTCGTAGCAATACGAGTACAGCGTGTACCCCTTGGCCCCGTTGTTGCTCCAGTGCGACACGCTGATGTAGCCGGTGGTGGGGCCGGGGGTCGGCCTGGTCAGCGACACGTAGACGGTGCAGTTCTCATACGTGGCCTCGTCGATGTCGCCCTTGCCCAGCACGGAATCCGGCGTCTTTCCCGCGATCGTGACGTTGAAATACGTCTGCGAGCCCGCGGCGGCGGGGCACACGGCGGCGTACACGGTCTTCGTGTTCGCGGCCGTGCACTTGAACTTCCAGATGTCGGCGCAATCGTCCGACCCGCAGTTGAGAAGCCCGTTCTGGATGGTCTGGGCCTCCACGCGGCCGGCGAATGCCACCGCGACGAGACCCAAAAGGACCGCAACGAACAGACCTTTTCTCATAGCCATCTCCTTCGCGCTCGCCCGGCGAGCGCTGTCCCGGTGCGTTCTGTGGCCGTGGACCTCGTAGGTGATCACTGGTTCGTCGTGTTGGTCACGGTCGGGTCAGCCAGCTCCGTTAAGTTCTTGTCGTAGCAGTAGACGTACAGGTTGTATTCGAACGGGGCGGCGTTGAGATAGCTGGACACCGTGGCCAGCCCGTTCACCGGGCCGGGCACCGGTCGGGTCAGGGCGACCACGGCGCAGCTGTTGACGACGGAGACGTTGTCGATATCGCCTTTCCCATCGTTGGCGTCCGCGGACTTTCTGATGGCCGTGAGCGTCATCCGGTCGTCCAGCGTGCCCCCGGCATCGCAGGCGTAGACGTAGACGTACTTCGTGGCGCCGGCGCCGCAGGTGAACTTCCAGATGTCCACGCAGTCGTCGAAGCCGCAGGCGAGAGTGCCTGGCTTGAGCGTGAAGGCTCCGAGCTCGCCAGGCGACACCGTGGCGGCAAGGAGGATCGCCACCGCAAGACTTCCCAATGCTTTGATCATGTCGAGTGCTCCCATCGACGCCCGTCAGAGCGTCATCCGGTCGGTTGACGGTCGTGGTAGGGCCCGGCAACCGGCGGACCCCTGGCCTTGCCTCTGGCGCGGGATCTCATTCGAGCGTCTTTCGCTGGCGGAGGAGGTGTTGAACCGTTTCCCGCAACGCGGGGTCGCGGCCGGCCACGTCCCTGAGGAAGCTCGCGACGCGCGGATCATTCTTGCCGCGGGCGTCGATCAGCTCGAGCGCCCGGATGCGCAACCCCGGGTCCCGCTCGATCGACGGCAGCTCCAGGAGGCGCTCGAGCTCGACGTCCGGCTCCTCCAGCAGCTCGTACGCCTTGCCGCGTACCTGGGGGTCGCTCTCCTGGTGAAGGACGGCGAGGGCCGCGTCTCGCTGGGTCGGGAAATCGGCGTGCTCGGTGAGGAGGCTGAGCGCCCGCTCGCGGCCGGCTGCGGTGGCAGTGCCGAGGGTGTCCTGAACGAGTTGCGCCACGCGCGCCGGGCTCGTCGCCTCGTCGTCCGGGGACGGAGCCGTATCGACGGCGCGCGACCGCGGCTGGCGCCGGCCAGGCGTCGCCCCTCGCGGGGGATCCGGACCGGTGTGGCCGCCCGAGAGCACCCAGATCTCGGTGAGGCGGGAGCCGGTGAAGATCAGCGCGTAGTTCCGATCCCGGAGGAGGTGGCGCAGCACGTCTCCGAGCGGAAGGCTGTCGAGGGCGGCGGTCACGCGCTCCGCACCGGCCGTCTCCCCGGCCGAGGTCCACCTGACGCTGATGCCGGCGACCCGGCCCACCTCGGCGAGCAACTCGGGAAGCGGCACGTCCGGCGCTCTCACCGAGAGGCGACCGTCGGCCTCTGGAGTGATCAGGCCCTCCTCGGCCGCCGGCCTGGCGACCGACCCGAGGACCAGCAAGAGACCGCACGCGAGAGCGGCGAAAGGAACCCGCGCCCGGCGTGACTGCGCCTGTGTGCGGTGTCCACACTGTGTAGACCATTCGAATGGCTCTGCAGTCGACAGCAGCGTCATCCGAGCCCAACTGGTACGCAATGGTCGCGGCGTGCCGCCGCCGCATGCTCGAGGAGCACCCATGAGTGGATCGTGTGATCAGAATTCGCAAGGCGTCAAGAAAAGTCTGTGCTTACAGGCATCTGGCCGACGCGTGGCCGTAGCGCACGTCGAGAACTGACGGACTTCGAACCAGTGACGACGACGTGAGGGCCGAATGCGTGTGTCGGCGCCACTGCAAGGCGATCATGAGATGACTGTAGGATACACAGTCGGCCGGTACGTACAGACACTGTGACATGTCGTGGCGGTCATGACTCGGCCAGACACTGTCCGTATCGTGAGCGGGCGACACCGAGGGCTACGTGAGAACGCCTGATGGTACGGGCGCGCGCGCCGTCGTTCGGGGGCCCGGCGGTCTGGCGACCGAGGCCGACCGCGACGACCCGCCTTCTGTCAATTCCGAGCCGGAAGGCATCGGCGACGCCCATCGTGTGCCGTGACCTCGTCGACTCGTGTCGTCCCGGGGACTTGTGTCGCCGCGGCGCCTCGTGTTGCGCCGACGTCGCGCTCGGAGGCGGTGCGCTGCGCGTCTTGACATCGCGCGCGCCCCCCCGCAACAATCCCTTCGTCGCCCGCTGCCCCCGGGCGCTCGCGACGTGACCAGTGTGACCGGGGACCGGCATGGATCGAGGGCTCGAGAGCGGATCGTCGCAGCATCGGCCGGGCGCTCGCCGCGCGATTTTGAAGGCAGCGCTCGCCTCGGGGTTGGCCCTCCCCCTCACCCGAATTCTTCCTCGCCTCGCCCCCGAGGCCAGCGCACAGCGCGGCGATCCCAGGTCCCAGCGCCCGCAGGCCGGCGACGGCTTCGCCTTCCAGACCGGTGAGCGCGCCGGGCAGGTCATCACCATCACCGACGTCCCGACGGGCGGACCCCCGGTCACGGCCTGTCCCATCGACCGCGCGAGCGGTGTGGTGCGCGACGGCTCGCGGCTCAACCAGGTGTTGCTCGTGCGTTTCGGCGGCGCCGAGCTCTCCGAGGAGACGCGCCTGGGGTCGGCCGAGGGGATCGTGGCGTACTCGGGCATTTGCACGCACACCGGCTGTGACATCGCGCTCTGGAAACCCGAGACGAAGCGCTTCCGGTGTCCCTGCCACGAATCCGAGTTCGATCCGAGGGACGGGGGCCGTGTGGTCGGGGGGCCCGCGCCGCGGCGATTGCCGCGTGTCCCCGTGCGGATCGTCGACGGGGTGCCCGTGGCCGCGGGCGGGTTCACGAGTCGACCGGGCTTTCAACCCTCGTGAGGCGCGAGGCAACCAGAAGTGAGGGCTTCACCGACCGGACAGAGAGGAGAGCGATCGTGAGAACAAGAGCGTTCTTGACGGCAAGCGGTCTCCTGATGGCGCTGGTGATGGCCGCCGGGTGCACCAGTGCCGGATCGAGCTCGATGGCGGCGTCGAAGGCGCCGGCGGCTCGCGCGAAGGCCACGCAGGCCGCCGCGAGCTATGCGCCGGTGACGGACCAGCGCCTCGTCAAACCCGAGGCGGAGAACTGGCTCCAGTACCGGGGCACGTACGACGGGTGGGGCTATAGCCCGCTCGATCAGGTCACGACAGCGAACGTCGCGAACCTCGTGCCCGTGTGGACGTTCTCGACGGGCGTGGCCGAGGGCCATCAGTCCCCCCCGATCGTCAACAACGGGATCATGTTCGTGAGCACGCCGCAGAACCAGATCCTGGCTCTCGATGCGAAGAGCGGCGAGCTCTTGTGGCGATACAAGCGTGACCTGCCCGAGGACCTCTTCCAGCTCCATCCCACGAACCGCGGGGTCGGGCTCTACGAGGACAAGGTGTACCTCGCCACGCTCGACGCCCACGTCGTCGCGCTCGACGCCAAGACCGGCAAGGTGATCTGGGACCAGACGATCGAGGACTACAAGAAGGGCTACTACATGACGCTGGCCCCGCTCATCGCCAAGGGCAAGGTGATGGTCGGCGTCTCCGGCGGCGAGCTCGGGATTCGCGGGTTCGTGCAGGCGCTCGACGCCAAGACCGGCACTCCGGCGTGGAAGACGTTCACGATTCCGGCTCCCGGCGAGCCGGGCGCGGACACGTGGAAGGGAGACACCTGGAAGACCGGCGGCGTGTCGGTGTGGATCACGGGCACGTACGACCCGAACTTGAACCTCTCGTACTGGGGAACCGGCAACGCGGCGCAGTGGATCGGCGAGCTGCGCCCGGGCGACAACCTCTACTCCGCGTCCGTGCTGGCGCTCGACGTCGACACCGGCAAGCTGCGCGGCTACCACCAGTACCACTGGAACGACTCGTGGGACTGGGACGAAGTCTCCGCGCCCATCTTGATGGACGTGACGCGCAGTGGGCGAACGATCAAGGGCCTCGTGCATCCGGCGCGCAACGGCTACCTCTGGGTGCTCGAGCGCAAGGCCGACGGCATCGGCTTCGTCGACGCCAAGCCCTACGTGAATCAGACGGCGTTCAAGAGCATCGATCCCCGCACCGGGCGCCCGACCTACGACGAGACCAGGAAGCCGGTCATGAACAAGAAGATCGCGTTCTGCCCGTCGCTGTGGGGTGGCAAGGACTGGCCGCCGGCCGCGTACAGCCCGAAGACCGGGTACCTCTACATCCCGGCCAACGAGAACCTGTGCGGCTCGCTCCTCGGGACCGAGCAGAAGTACGAGGTCGGCAAGCTCTGGCTCGGCTCGGAGATCAAGGACATCGGTCTCACCGTCAACAGCGGCACGGCGCACATCGGGGAGATCCAGGCCTGGGACATGAACACCGGGCAGAAGGTGTGGACGCGCACGTTCGAGTCCCACAACTGGGGGCCGGTCCTGACCACGGGCGGCGGGCTGGTCTTCGCGGGCGGCACCAACGACCGCTACTTCCGCGCGTTGGACGCCAAGAACGGCGAGCTGCTCTGGCAGTGGCGGACGAATTCCGGGATCACGGCGGTCCCCAGCTCGTTCGCCGTCGACGGCGTGCAGTACATCGCGGTGCAGTCCGGCTGGGGCGTCGATGCGCAGCGGATGCAGAACTCGCTCGACGAGTTCCGCGGCGTGAAGACGGACGTGCCGCAGGGCGGCGTGATCTGGGTGTTCGCCGTGAAGAAGTGAGCGCGCTCAGGCGTGAGGCTCAGCGCTCGCCATTCAGGGCGCGGCGGAGCTGAGCGGCGTGATGCTCGTCGTGGGCGATCATCTCCGCCGCGATGTCGGCGACGGTGATCCGCCCACGGCGAGTGTGCACGCCGCCGCGCGCCCACTGATCGGGTGTGAGGGCGGCCAGGTGCGATAGGACGTCGCCGCGGCGCGCGCGGAAGGTTGCGAGCGCCGCGACGGCGTCGTGACGCAGATACTGCCGGTCCTCGGCCCAGCGCTCGGGCGCGGCCGGGCGCCCATCAGCAGTGAGGTTCAGCGCGCGGCCTCCGAGGCCCGCCGCGGGAATGACGGGCTCGTCGAGGGCGGCGATCACCTCGAGCCGAAGCAGGAACAGCTCCTCGATGTCGCGGAGGTGGCAGACGATCTCTTTCGCGGCCCACGCGGTCCAGTCGGGCCGCCGCACCAGGGCGGCCTCGGACCGGCCGCGGATGGCCTCGGCCAGATCATCGGGGGTCCGGATCAACCGGTCGAGCGTGTCCCGCATGTGTGCCTCCTCTCGAAGTGTCCGATCGCATCCCCTACACCCCGAAAGACCCCGCGACCGGCGATGCCGTTCCGGCGATTGCGCCAGAGCGGATCGACGCAACCAGGCGCTCGGCCCAGGAGACGATCTCGCCTCGGAAGGATGACGCGTCTGCGGGGTCTGTCTTGATGGAGGAACGTCCGGTGGCCCGGGGCCCTATGGTTGTCCGAAAAGGCGGTCGGCGCAGTCTGCATGGTGAGGCGTGCCGTCTCGCCTGAGCCCCGGCGAGCTCTGTTGCCTGCTCGAGCGCTGTCGCGCGAACGACGCGATCGCCTGGGAACATCTGACGGCCTGGGTGACGGCGAGGGGGCACGCGGTCCTGAGCGGAGTCGCGACGATCAGCCGCGCCGACCGCGAGGACGTGATCGCAGACGCGCTCAAGAACCTGATCACGGTCGTTCGGCACGGCGGGATCCGGGGCACGAGCAATGCGGAGATCGACGGGTACGTGTGCATGGCGATCCGGAATCGCGCGCTGAACCTCATCCGGGGACGAGCGCGCCGTCGCGACGCCGGTGAGATGACGACCCGACCGCTCGGCGATGGCTCGGTCGGCTCCGACCCGCCGGATGGTGCGCTGTCGCAGGACGCGCAGGCGATCGCGGCGGATCTGCTCGAGCGCGCGGAGAAGGTGTTGCTGTCGTGGCCGGCGGCGGACCGCTACCTGTTCATCGCGAAGCTCAATGGCGTGTCCGCGAAGACGATCCGGGCCACGCTCGAGGGGCCGCCGTTCGAGTCCTCGGCCGCAGTGACGACCGTCGACACGCGGTTCCACCGACTTCGCAGGCGCCTGGTCCACGAGCTGGAAGACCCATGAGCGATCCGGGACGACGTCGCGACGGCGACGACGTGTTGCTCGCGCTGCTGGGGAAGCTCGACGCGCCGTCGTGCCTGAGCCTCCAGCTCCTGGAGGCGTTCGTGGAAGGCGCGCTCCCGGCGGGTGCGGCGGATCGGGTGTGCGCTCATCTCACCGGGTGCCTGTCCTGCCTGAACGCGATGGCGCGAGTGCAGAGTCGTCTCGAGACGCCCGTTCCGGGCGAGGCCTACGAGCAGGCCCGCGCCACGGCCGAGGAAGTACGGGCTGCGCCGGGGGCGTTGCCCCGCCGTGAATCCGAGACCGGGCTGCCGCTGATCGACAGCCCGTTCACGCGTGCGCTCCTGCCCGCGCTTCGGCGCCTCGCGCAGCTCGATCGCGGCCGTGGTGCCGCCCCGTCGGTGCTCATCGTCGGCGAGACGGGTACCGGCAAGGGCGTGGTCGCCCAGTCGATCCATGCGCTGAGTCGCCGCGCGACGCGGCCGTTCGTTCGGGTTCCGTGCCTTGACCTGCCGGCCGAGCGGATGGAGATCGAGATGTTCGGCGGCGACGCCGCGCACGCACGCGCCGGCCTGATCGAGCGCGCAGACGGCGGGACGATTCTGCTGGACGGCGTCCATCGGGTGCCGCCCGACGTGCAGCAGAGGTTGCTCGCCTCGCTCGAGCCGCCATCGGGCCGGCGCGCCGTCGGGTCAGCCCCCCGATCACTGGACGTGCGCGTCATTGCGGTGACCAACGCCGATCTCGACGATGCCGTCCGCCGGGGCGCGTTTCGCGCCGATCTCCTGCAGCGCCTCAAGCCCCTGACGCTGACGCTCCCGCCCCTGCGCGAGCGACCCGACGACATCGTGCCGCTGGCGCAGCACTTCCTGGCGCAATTCTCCCGGGAGCGGGGTGTGCCCCTCGCGCTGAGTCCCGCCGCTGCGGAGCGGCTCCGCGACTACCTCTGGCCGGGGAACATCGCCGAGCTCGTCGAGGTGATCCGGCGGGCGCTGCGCCACGGCCAGGGGCAAATCAGCGCCGAGGCCCTCGAGCTGCCCACCGCGTAGCCTGTCCGCCTCGCGCGAGCGACGTCGCGCCGAGCGCACCTCCCGCATCGTCCTCCCCCGGCCGGAAATCCAAGTCGCGACCGGTGGCCGTAGAGACGGTGTGCGCTGATAGAGCGCGCATCGATGGTGGGCGCCTCGCGATCGGCCGACGCGAGCGTGCCGATCATCCGCGAGACGTGAACGTGACAACGCGAGGAGGGCTGCGATGCAGCACATCAGAGAGCACCCCTGTTTTGACATTTTCGTCACGATCCTGGCGGCGCTGACCCTCGTGGTCGGCAGCCCGGCGGCGTGGGCGGCGAGCCACCGGGAGGCCCCCCTGACCGCCCTCGATCCGTCGGCTGACAACACCGACGTGTACGCCTTCGTCAGCTACGACGCCGACAACCTCGCGCGGCCTCCCGACGATCAGAAGGTCACGTTCATCCTGAACGTGATCCCGGGCCAGGACCCGGCCGATGGGCCGAACTACTTCGCCTTCGGCGATGACGTGCGGTATGCGATCAACATCGACAACGACACGGACGGCAAGGCCGACGACATCGTCTTCGAGTTCCGCTTCACGTCGCAGAATCGCCCGGGTCCGGGCGGGCTCCTGTCGCCGGTGCCGATGCTCGGCAACCCGAACATCCCCGCGGGGATCGGGCTGTCCGGCATCACCGCGCTCGATGGCCCCGGCTCCGAGGGGTTGACGCGGCGGCAGACGTACACCGTGACGCAGGTGCAGGGCAATCGCCGAACGCAGCTGTTTCAGGGCCGCACCCTGGTCGCCGTCCCGTCCAACGTCGGACCGGCGACGATGCCGAACTACGCGGCGCTGGCGGCCCAGGGCATCTACACTGACGCCGCGACCGGCATCCGGGTGTTCGCCGGGCAGCGCGCGGAGACGTTCTACATCGACCTGGGCGCCGTGTTCGACACGCTCAACTTGCGACGGAACCTGCCCGCGCTCACCGGGCCCGGAGAGGATACGGACACCGTCAACCCGTTCGGGGTGAACCGCTTCAGCGGGTCCAACGTCCACTCGATCGTGCTCGAAGTGCCGATCCGGTCGATCACCAGCGACCGCAAACCTGCGTCGACCACCGCGAACCCGGTCATCGGCATGTACGGCAGCACGTCGCGGCAGCGGACGAAGACGTTCAACAAGAACGGCACTCCGGTGAACAACGGCCCGTGGGTGCAGGTCTCGAGGATGGCGAATCCGCTCGTCAACGAGCTCATCATCAACACGCCGTCCAAGGATCGCTGGAACGCCACCGAGCCCGAGGACGAGGCAGACTTCCAGGCCTTCTATCGGGATCCGGTGATCGCCGCGGCGCTGGCGCTCGTGTTCGGCGTGCCCATCCTCCCGATCGACGGCTCGGCCGCCAACGATCGCACCGATCTGATGAGCATCCTCCTCAAGTATCCAGGCCAGGCGCTGGGCGCGGGAAACACCTGCGGCAAGCCGTGCGCCGAATTGCTCCGCCTGGACGTCCGCGTGCCGCCCACGGCGCCCGAGAATCAGAGCCGGCTCGGCGCGGCGCTCGGTGGGGACCCGGCGGGCTGGCCCAACGGGCGTCGTCCCAACGACGACGTCACCGACGTCGCGGTGCGTGTCGTCGGCGGGCTCAACTACGTCGGCGCCCGAATCGGCGATGGCGTGAACTTCCTCGCCGGCGCGCCCGGCGTCGTCGGAGTGGACATCACGGCCAACGGGATCGCCCGGAACTTCCCGTTCCTGCCGACGCCGTTCGACGGCAAGAACCGCCGTCACGTCGATTGCGACGAGACGGGTCCTGGCGGCAACCCGTGCGGGCCGCTCGTTCCGTGACCTGCTGAACGTCGTGGTGCGCCGCCTGCTCTCTCCCCGATGCAGGGGAGAGAGCAGGGGCCGCGACACCGACGATTCGTCAACGCCCGGACGCCGGACCGGCAGCCGGCGGCAGCGTCCCGGCGAGGCTCTCGAGCCGCAAGGCGCATGCGTGTGTCGTGCTCGCGCCATCGTCCCTCGGCGCCGCGCCTCCCTGATTGACCCCACGGACGCCGAGGCCGTAGAGTCCCGAGTCGGGAGGATGCGGCGATGAGCCAATCGAGCGGCGTGACGTGCGCGGTGATCGGCGCAGGACTCGGCGGCTGTGCGCTGATCGCGCACATGGCCCTTCACGGCTATCGCATGCGGCTGCACGATCTCGACGACGCGCGCTTGAAGGAGATTCGCGATCGCGGCGGCATCGAGGTCACCGGGCTGATCCAGGGATTTGCCGCTGTCGAGCTCGTGACGCCGGAACTGGCTCGTGCGGTGGACGGCGCCGACGTCATCATCGTGTGCACGGGCAGCCACAAGCACGCCGAGGTGGCCGAGCTGCTCGCTCCGCGGCTCGTGAACGGCCAGACGATCCTGCTCGTCCAGGGTGGCACCGGCGGATCGCTCGTGGTGCGCCGTGAGCTTCAGCGAGTCGGCTGCCGCGCCACGGTCGACGTGTGCGAGATGGACAACTATCCGTTCTCGCTCGCGTGGCCCCGGCCGACGTCCATGAACTTCACCATCCGGAAGGAGTTCTTGCAGGTCGCGGCGCTCCCTGCCGCGCGCGGGCCCGTCGTGCTCGATACGCTCCGGGCCGCGTTTCCGCAGGCCGTCGCCGCGCCGGACACGCTCCATACCGGGCTCAACAATGCGAACGGCATCCTCCACGTCGCCAACATGGTCTGCAACATCGGTCGACTGGAGTCGACGGGCAACGCCCATCGTTTCTACGCGGAGGGGTACACGCCGAGCGCCATCAAGGTGCTCGAGCGCGTGTCGGCCGAGCGCCTCGCCATCGCGCGGGCGCTCGGCGTGAACGTGCCAGGCATTCACGAATGGCTGCTCGACACCTATCGCCTCGGCGGCGCCACGCTCGCCGAGACGTTCCGGCGACTCACCTACGAGCCGACGGGCCCGTACCAGTGGACGCCGACGCCGCCATCGATGACCCACAAGTACATCGTCGAGGACGTGCCGTGCGGACTCGTGCCGATGTCGGCGCTCGGCGCGGCCGCCGGGGTGGCGACGCCCGTCATCGACGGCCTGATCGCGCTCAGCTCGGCGATGCTCGGGCGAGATTTCAGAGCGGACGGACGCAATCGCGAGGCGCTTGGCCTCGCCGGCCTGGACGCCGACGGGGTCAAGCGCCTCTTCGAGCTGGGTCCGCCGTAGGCCGAACTACGCCGTGTAGATCTTCTTCAGCTCGGACTCCGCCCACTTCACAGCATCCGCCGGCGGCGTGCCCTGGGCCGCCTTCGCGTACATGTCCGTGATGATGTACTTCGTGTACGCCTCGGTCGCCTTGGCGGTCGGCGGCCCCGCGTAGCCGAGCATGCGCGTGCCGCGCGGGGAGGTGCGGAACGGCTTGAGCGCGTCGTCGAGGCGCTCCCACATCGGATTGTTCTCCCACGAGGTCGCGGCGCCGAGCGCGTATCCGTTCTCGATCTCGAACCACTTCCCGAACTGCTCCTTGCTGTGCAACCACTTCAGGAACTCCTTGGCCGCCTTCTGATTCTTCGAATACTTCATGAGGCCGTGGGAGAACGCCACCGCGTAGGGAGGCGTGCGGCCGCCCGGGCCGTCCGGGATCGCGAAGTGCGAGATGTCGGGCCACATCGGCTCGCCCTTCTCGTTCTTCACCTTGTCCGGGTTGCGCTTGGCGAAGATGTAGATCGACGCGCCGTTCAGCGTCGCGGAGATCTCGCCGGCGTGAAACGCCCGGTTGTTGTTGGTGTCGTCCCACGCGAGCGCGCTCTCGTCGCACGCCTGCTTCCAGAAGTCGGTCATCCACGTCACGGCCTCGACGGTCCCCTTGGAGTTGAGCACGACCGACTTTCCGGTCGTGTCGGTCTCCGCGCCACCGAACGTCCACGTGAACGGATACGTCCACGCCGGGGCGTCGCCGAACGTATGGCCGAGCGTCTGCCCGACGGGCTTCCCCTTCTTCTTGAGCGCCGCGCCGATCTTCTTGTACTCCTCGAGCGTCTTCGGCGGCTGGGTGGCGCCGACCTCGGCGAACCACGACTTCCGATACGCGATCAGCGGCGCCCCCGTGAAGTAGGGCAGCCCGAGCCAGCGGGTGCCGACACGCGCGGCGGCGGCCGAGTGCGGATAGTAGCTGCCCTGATCGGCCGCCTTCCAGTCGCAGAGGTCGCTCACGTCGGAGAGGCCGCCGGCGTACAGATGCGGCCAGTTGTGCAGCATCATGATGATGTCGGGGCCCGACCCGGACTGGATCGCCGCCGTGATGCGCGCCTGCAGGTCGTTGGCGTTGATGGTCTCGAACGTGACCTCGACCTTCATCTGCTTGTTGTAGTCGGCGACCTGGCGCTTGACCTCCACGTCGCCCTCGGGGATGAAGTCCACCCATTGCAGCAGGTGGATCTTGGTGGTCTGCGCGAAGGCCGGCGCCCGACGGGCCGCGAGGATCCCTTCGAGCCCGGTGGTGGCACCCACCACACCCGCGGTCTTGAGGAATGTCCGGCGGTGCATTCTTGCGAGAGGCCGTGAACGATCGGGTATGCCCATGGTGTCCTCCTCGTTGAGGGGTTGCGATACGCGGTCGGCGCTCAATCGACGATCGCCGCCTGGACGAGCTGACGGAACAGGTCCCGGTCCTGACCTCGGACCGGACCGGGCTGCCCCTGCGTCATCCAGACCACGACCATCTGCTCCTTCGGATCGATCCAGAACGCGGTGCCGGCCGCGCCGCCCCAGCGGTACTCGCCAGCCGAGCCCGTCATCGCATTGAGGCCTGTCTCCTTGCGAACGGCGAACCCGAGCCCGAATCCGTACCCGCGCGCCAGCGTGGACGACGCCACCTTGATGTCGCCGACGTGATCCGCGGTCATGTGGGCGACGGTCGCCCGGCCGAGCAGGCGCACGCCGTCGAGCTGGCCGCCGTTCAACAGCATCTGCGAGAACCGCGCGTAGTCCGCCGCCGTCCCGGCGGTGCCAGCACCGCCCGCGTCGTTCTTCTGGGGCACGGTCACGTCGAGGAGCTTCACGGGATTGCCCGTCACCGGGTCCTTCGAAAACGGCTGCGCCAGACGGACGACCTTGCCATTCGGCACCAGGAAGGCCGAATCCGTCATCTTGAGCGGCGTGAAGATCCGCTCAGCGAAGAACTGGCCCAGCGAGACGCCGCTGACGGCTTCGACGACCCGACCCAGCACGTCCGTCGAGAGGCTGTATTCCCACGCCATCCCCGGCTGATGCGCGAGTGGGACCTTGGCGAGCCGTTCGATCTGCTCGGACGGCGTCACGTTGTTCCAGTCGACGCCCTCCTTCGCGTACAGCTCCTTCACCTTTGCGTTCCCCGTGTTGTTCCCGTAGACGAGGCCTGACGTGTGGCGGAGCAAGTCCTGGATCGTCATCTCGCGCTCGGCCGGGACGAGGGCGTAGACCGCCTTGCCTGAGTCGGGATCGAAGCGCGGCACGCTGACCTGCAGGTTGGCGAGCTTCGGGAGGTGCTTCGAGACCGGATCGCCCAGCATGATCCGTCCATCCTCGACGAGCATCATCGCGGCCACCGAGGTGAACGGCTTCGTCATCGAGTAGAGGCGAAAGATCGTGTCCTTCGTCATCGGCGCGCCGGCCTGGGGATCGCGCTGGCCGAGCGCCTCGAAGTACGCGATCTTGCCTCGGCGCGCCACGAGCGCGACCGCGCCCGGGTACCGGCCCTTGGCGACCTCGCCCTTGACCACCTCCGTCACTCGCGCGAGCTTCGACGACGAGAGCCCGACGTCCTCCGGCGCGACGGTCGGCAGGGCATCCGCCCAGGTGATCGCGGTGAGGGCAATCCACGTGGCGAGCGTGAGGAGCGCGATGAGCCGCTTCATAGAACCCTCCGTGTCGGCAATGCCGTCGTTGAACGTGAACCGCGAGCATCGGGCTGCGCTGCGAGATCTACTCGACCAGCTTGAACAGGCGCTCGTCGTAGAGCGCGCCGGACATCGGCCCGAGCGCGTCGCGGAACCGGCGCGTCGGCTCGGCCATCGAGTGCGCCTCGACCGCCCTGGCGCTCCTCCAGATCTCCACGACCGTGAAGTGGTTTGGACGGTTGGTCTGCTGCACGACCTCGAAGCGAGCGTTGTCTGGAGCTGTCCGGCTCAGTTCGGCGAGCTGCTTGACCGCGGCGAGGCCGTCGTCCTTGCGGGGCGGGACGACGTCCACGTGCGTGACGACGTAGATCGCGTCGCCTCCAGGGCCCGGCTCCAGTGGGCCCAGGGAGATGCCGATGTGGACTCGCTCGTCGATCGGCGCAATGCGAATCGGCTGGATCTGCTCGCGGAGCGTTTTCGCACTTGCCGAATTCTGGTGCGTCTCGAACGCCGGCTGGTCCCGCCAGATCTCGAGGATGGCGAACTGGTGCCCCTGGCCGATCCGGCTCACCACCTCGCACCGAAGGTTGCCGTTGTCCCGGCGTGTGGCCTCCCGATAGCGATTGAGGATGGCGACGCTGTTGGCCCGCGACGTCGGCATGACTTCCACGTAGATCACGGCGTGAATGTTGCCCGCGACGGATGGCGGGGTCGCGGTCTGGGCGCGCGCGTCCTGGATCGCGACCACCGCCATCGCCAGGCCCAGCAAGACCATGTGAAGCAGCGGCGCCATCTCGATCGCCTCCATGGGTGACCCGCCTCCGACCGTCGAGGCCCAATGCGCGCGGCCCGCGCCGCGCCCTATAATGCGCCTGTCTCGGGCGATCACGCCATGCCCTGTTGTCCGAGGGCGCTCGCGGGCGAAGTGGCGGCAAGAGATCGGGCGATCGGAGGTGCGCGGTGGCCATCGGCGGCGGATCGTGGGTTCTCCGAGGCGACGTACCCCCTCCGACGCGGTGTCGGCACACATGAGTTCGTGTCGCCCCCGCCGCTCGGGAGCCCATTCTGCTATGTTCGAGTCAATCACCGACCGGATCCGACAGGAGGTTCCCATGACCGTTACCGGGAAGGACGCTGTCGACCTCGCGGCGCGCTACAGGCCGGTGTCCCGTGGCTGAGGCAAGCGGCGCCGAGGCCGAGGTCCTCCGCGCCGACGACGGGCGGTTCGACGCGATGGTGCGCGGCGACTGGGCCGCGCTCGAGGCCGCGCTGGCCGACGATCTGACGTACGTGCACTCCACCGCGCGGCTCGAGTCGAAAGCCGAGCACGTCGGGAATCTCCGCGCCGGCAAGCCGCACTATCGAGGCGTTGCGCCTCGCGATCGGCGCGTGCGCGTCCACGGCGGCGTCGCCGTCGTCAACGGCGTGTCCGACATCCACGTCGAACGAGACGGCAAGGAGCAGCGCTTCACCGTCCGCTACCTCGCCGTCTACACGATGGCCGGCGCGGCCTGGCGGATGATCGCCTGGCAATCCACGCGCGTGCCCGACGCGTAGCAGCGGACCGTGTCGCACAGATCCTCAACGAGAGGAGACATCATGCGCTACAACCGGATCTCCGCCGACTGTCATCTCGATCTGATCTGGCTGCCCCCGGACCTGTTCGTGTCCGAGGCTCCGCAGGCGTTGAAGGACCGCATGCCCTACGTCGCCGACGGGCCGGACGGGCGGCGATGGGTCGGCAAGAACGGCGCGGCCTTCGGGCTGGCGTGCGGCGTCGGCGCGTCGGGCACCCAGTACGTGCCGGGCAAGCAGCTCCGGGTCGACGCGATGGCGGCGACCGGCCTCTACGAGGACGGCAAGAAAGGCATTCGCCGGCCGGGCGATCCGCATCTGCGCGTGAAGGAGATGGACAAGGACGGCGTCGATGCCGAGGTCATCTACGGCATCCTCGCCGCCGCCGCGAAGCTGGCCGATCGCGAGGCCTCCAACGAGATGCTGCGCATCTACAACACCTGGCTGGCCGACTTCTGCAGCCACTATCCCGATCGCCACATCGGTCTCGCGTGCCTGCCGTACGGCGACATCGACGCGGCGGTGGCCGAGGTGCATCGCGTCGCCAAGCTCGGCTTCAAGGGCATCGAGCTCTCGTGCTCCTGGGACATGGAGCCGATGTGGCATCCGCAGTGGGAGCCGCTGTGGCAGGCGATCGACGACGTGGGGATCCCGCTGCACTTTCACACGTTCCCGTCGGTGTCGCCCGCGCTGCGCGAGAAGTACACCGGCCTCACGCAGCGGGCGCTGGCGTACAGCAGCCTCTGCCTGTTCCAGATGACGCTCGCGAACATCCTGACCGCGCTGATGGGGCGGGCCGTGTTCGAGCGCTACCCGAACATCCGCATCGCGTTCGGCGAGAGCGGCATCGGCTGGATCCCCTACGTGCTCGACCGCATGGACTTCGAGTACGAGGACCAGTACAAGGACCTGCCGCTGAAGCTGAAGCCGAGCGAGTACTGGCGGCGGCAGTGCAAGGCCACGTTCCAGTACGATCGCGTGGGCACCAAGCTGATCGACGAGATGGGCGTCGAGACGCTGATGTGGGGTTCCGACTACCCGCACCCGGATGGCGTGTGGCCCGAGTCGGAGAAATACATCAAGGATCAGTTCTCGCATCTGCCGGCCGACGTCACTCGCAAGATGACCTGCGAGAATGCCGGGAGGTTCTACGGCCTGATTCACTGATTTCGGGCCTGAGCCGCAGGCGTCCGATCTCTCGCAGGAGGTGGCTCATGAGAGAGGGTTTCCGCGCTTTCGACGCCGACACGCACGTCAATCCCGCCGCGGAGGTCCTGGATCGATACGTCGATCCGGACTTCCGCCCGCGGCTCGCCGAGCTGGCCCAGTACCGCACGCCGAGCGGCCAGATGATCGGCGGCACGCCGGACACGCATCAGTACCGCGTGGCCACGAAGCTCTACCGGCGCCTGCTCGGCCAGGCAGGTCCGCACGAATCCTTCACCGGCCGCGGCACGCACTGGAAAGGGTCCAAGCAGCCACGGGTCGGCGTCCAGGACGATCAGGCCGACAACCGCATCAAGGACATGGACGACGAGGGCACCGACGCCCACTTCCTCGTGCCGACGCTCTGGGTGAGCGTCGTCGGACATCCCGTCGCCGAGCTGGAAGTCGGATTGATGCGCGCCTATCACCGGCACGCGGCGGACTTCTGCGGCGGGTTCCCGGGCCGCCTCCAGACGGCCATCGTGGCGTCCGCGCGCAACGTGGACGAGGCCGTCCGGGAAATCCGTCGCTGGGGGACGTCGAAGTGGGCGGTGGCGGTGCTGCCGGCGCTCGCGCCGGACTTGCCGGTCGACCATCCCGATCTCGAGCCGATCTGGCGCGCCGCAGAGGAACACGATCTCCCCGTCGTGCACCACAGCAACACGTGGAACCCGCCGTACTTCCCCGCGTATCGCGACGTCTGGGACAACATCTTCCTGGGGCGGCTCGCCTCCCATCCGTGGGGCGGAATGCGATTCATGGCCGCGTTCATCGGGGCCGGCATCATGGACCGCTACCCTCGGCTGCGCATGGGCATCCTCGAGTGTGGGTTCGGCTGGCTGCCGTTCTGGGCGAAGCGCATGGACGAGCAGGCGAGCTACGTGGGCGGGGTGGCGCCGCTCGAGCACAAGCCGAGCGAGTACCTGACCAGCGGGCGCTTCTTCTGCACGATCGAGCGACACGAAGGTGAGGAGCTGTTCAACTTCGTGACCGGCGTCCTGGGCGACGACGTCCTGATGTACGCTTCCGACTATCCGCACTCGGAGTGTCAGTTCCCCGACTCGGTGGACAACATCCTGCGCTGGTCGAGCTTGAAGCCGGACACGAGGCGGAAGCTTCTGTGGGACAACGCCGCTCGCTTCTACAAGCGCACGTGAGCGGACGGGCCCGAGGTCGCGCCGTGCGCATCGCCCGGGTCGAGCCGATCCTGATCGACGTGCCGTTCACGGTGGCGGTGGCCGGCGTGCACGGCACGCGTTCCGGACAGCAGAGCGCGCTGCTGCGCCTCGTGGCCGACGATGGCGCCGAAGGGTGGGGCAACGTCGACCCGACTCCCGGCTACTCGGAGACGACGAGTGAGGAGGTCTGCGCCACAGTGGGCGAGCTTGCCGGCGCACTCGTCGGGCTCGACCCGTTCAATGTGCGCCGCGTGCTCGGGGCGATGGAGCGCGCCGTCCCCGGGCAGCTCGAGGCCAAGGCCCTCGTCGAGATGGCGTGCTGGGACCTGATGGGACGAGCGCTGGGGTTGCCGGTGCACGTGCTCCTCGGCGGGCGGGTCGCCGACGAGATCGCGCTGAACGCGTGGATCGGGACGGTGCCGCCGGAGCAGGCAGCCCGCGAGGCGCTCGATTGGCGGGCGCGCGGCTTCACGACCGCGAAGATCAAGGTGTCCGGGCCGGGGCCGGAGGGGCTCGAGCGCGTCGCCGCCGTGCGGAAGGCGGTGGGCGACCGCATGGCGCTCCGCGTCGACTTCAACGAAAGCCTCCGTCGCGCGGACGCCATCGGGTGCATCGAGCGGCTCGAACCGTACGGGCTCACGCTCTGCGAGCAGCCGATCGCGCGCGACGACATCGCCGGGCTCGCGGACATCCGCCGCGCGATCCGGATCCCGCTGATGGCGGACGAGTGCGTCACCGACGAGGCCTCGCTGGTGGAGATCATCCGCCGCGAGGCGGCCGACATCGTCAAGGTGAAGGTGATGAAGCAGGGCGGGCTCCTCCGGACGCTCAGGATGATCGAGATTGCCGCGGCAGCGGGGATGCGCGTGGTCGTGGGGCACGGGTTCGGGCTTTCGCCCCACACGCTGGCGGATGCCCTCGCGGCGGCGTGCAGCCCGGCCGTCCTGCCCGGCTGCGAGGCGGTCGGGCCGCTCAAGATGGCGGCCGACGTCGTGACCGGGCCGCTCAAGCTCGATCGCGGTGTCCTTCGGCTTCCTGACACGCCGGGGCTCGGGTTCGAGATCGACCTCGACGCGGTCAAGCGCCTCCGGGTCGGCTGATTCCGGGGTAAGCACCTGCCTGTCGATCCACGCGCCCGTCGTTCGACCTTGGGATGGAGCCGGGTCAGTCCCGGCGTTCCCCGTGGGAGCACACACACGGTCGCGTGCTCGCCGCCCCGCGTCTTCAAACTTCGACACGACAAGGAGAATGACGATGCCATCAGCGACGCTGATCCAGCCGTATCTGTTCTTCGAGGGCCGCTGCGACGAGGCGCTCGAGTTCTACCGGACCTCGCTCGGCGCCGAGGTGACGGCGCTCATGCGCTACAAGGAGAGCCCCGACCCCGCCATGGCGCCGCCCGGCGGGGCGGACAAGGTCATGCATTCGAGCTTCCGCATCGGCGAGACGACCGTGATGGCGTCCGACGGGGGCTGTCAGGGGAAGCCGAGCTTCCAGGGCTTCGCGCTCTCGCTCACGGTGCCCAACGAGAAGGAGGCCGAGCGGCTGTTCGCGGCCGTCGGCGCCGGTGGGCAGGTGCAGATGCCGTTGACCAAGACGTTCTTCTCGCCAAGCTTCGGGATGGTCGCCGACCGCTTCGGCGTCTCCTGGATGATCTACGTGGCCCATTGACTACCAGCGCCGGCGCCGCCGGCGTCGCTTCCGGACGACGGCGCGGGCCACCGAAGGAGACAGCGATGATCACGGGCATGCGCGGGGCATCGATCTGGAGCGAGAACCTCGACAACCTGCTGCCGTTCTATCGCGACCTGCTGGGCCTCCCGGTGGCGATCCAGACGCCGGGATTCGTCGTCCTCGGCACGCTGGGCACGGCGACGCTCGGGCTCGGCACCCACAGCGAGGTGCACGGCAAGAACGCGGACCCGGCGCGGCACATGGTCGGCCTCGGCAGCGACGACGTCGACGCCGATTGGAAACGGCTCGAGGCCGCCGGCGTCGCCTTCCTCGAGCGCCCGACGGACTACGGCCAGCTGCGGATCGCGACCCTCAGGGATCCCGAGGGCAACCTGATCCAGCTGCTCCAGCCAATCAAGACGTGAGCGACTCCGACTCGGCGGCGGTCCATCGGGCCGCCGTCGACGGAGCGAACAAGGAGTCTGCGATGCAGAGCGAACCTCAGAAGGAACACACGTGGCTCCAGCAGCTGGTGGGCGACTGGACGTACGAGACCGAGGCCACGATGGAGCCGGGCAAGCCCCCCGAGAAGTGCACGGGCACCGAGCGCGTGCGGTCGCTCGGCGGCCTCTGGATCCTGGCCGAGGGCCAGGGCCAGATGCCGGACGGCGCTCCCGCCACGATGCTCATGACCCTGGGCTACGACCCGGAGCGGAAGCGGTTCGTCGGCACGTGGATCGGCTCGATGATGACGCACCTCTGGGTGTACGACGGCGGCCTGGACGCGGCCGAGCGCGTGCTGACGCTCGAGGCGGAAGGCCCGAGCATGGCCGTCGACGGCAAGACGGCAAAATACCGCGACGTGATCGAGGTCATCGGCCGCGACCACCGGACGCTGTCCTCGCACATGCTCGGCGACGACGGCGCGTGGACCCGGTTCATGACGGCCCACTACCGGCGCACGTCGTAGCGATCGGGCCCGCGCGACGCCTATCGCGCCTGGATCAGCGGCAACCCCTCCACGCGCCGGACGTCGTTGAGCGTCTCGAGGACGCGCTGGCGAAGCGGCGGGTACTCGATGCCGAACTCCTTGCACAGGCGGCTGTTGTCGGCGAGGTAGTTGCCCGAGTCCTCGCGCCCGCCCTCCTTCTCGAACGTGATCTTCGCGTCGGGCAGGAATTCACGCACGATGTCGGCCAGCTCACCGAGGCTCGCGGGGATGCCGCCCGAGTTGTAGAGCGGATGTCGCGGCGCGTCCGCCAGCAGCACGCGCGCGAACACCTCGGCGATGTCCTCGACGTGGATCAAGAGGCGCATGAAGCCGCTCTTCGGAAGGTGCACCGGCTTGCCGCGGGCCGCGTCGGTCATGAGCTGGACGTGGTCCGTCGAGCCGCGGACCTTGTCGGGGCCGGTGACGTTGGCGGGACGCACGCCGGTGATCGACATCGCGTAGTTCTTGATGTACTTCCGCGCCTGGAACTCGTTGAAGATCTTGTGGACGGCGTACTGGCTCGTCCCGTAGGTCTGATCGTCCTCGGTGGCCGACCGGTCCCCGAAGTGGCTCTGCTGCCCGCTCACCGCGATGGAGCTGGCATACACGATGCGACGGACGCCACCGAGGCGCGCCGCCTCGAAGCAGTTGTCCATGCCGAGGACGTCGAGGCGCATGACCTGGTGGGGATTGCCCTCGCCCGCGCCGAGCCCGTACGCGAGGTTGATGAGCCGCTCCGGCTTCACCTCGAGCACGGTCCGCATGACGTCGTCGAATCGGGTGACGTCGCCGCGAAGCACCGTCGCCTCGCTCGGCATCTTCGCGAACGGGGTGGTCGCGCCCGGATTGAGATCCATGCACACCACCGTCTGCCCGCGCGCGATGAGCCGCCGGATGAGCCGCGGGCCGATGAACCCTGTACCACCGATCACCAGAATCGACATGGCGCCGTCCTCTCCGGGGCGGTCATCGTGGTCGGCGGACGCGGCCCCGGCGCGTCATCGTCGACGTTCCGATCAGGCGGGAGCCTCATGATACGCCCGAATCGCCTCGGCGTGCCCAGGCTCGGCGCGTCCGGTCGCCGATCCCCCGCAGCCGCGCGATGGGTTCGTTGGCGAAGACCAGTCGAAGGAACTGATCGCCATTGACCTCACCCCAGCCGTTCATCGGCGTCGCGGCGATCCGGGCGCGCTCGAAGAGGCGCGCGGACAACTCGGCGCCCGTCATGCCGAGCGCGGCGCCGTCGACCAGCAGCGACCATCCGCCCGCGGGGCGGATCACCGGCAGCCCCTCCATCTCCTGCAGGATGAGGTCTCGCCGCGCCTGCCAGATCGCGGTGGCGCGCGCCACGTCGGCGTCGCCGGCCTCGAGTGCGATCGCCGCAGCCGATTGCGCGATGCCGACGGGCACCACGACGTTGCCCATCGACACCAGCGCAAGGTCTGGCAGCAGTCGCTCCGGGGCGGCGATCCATCCGACGCGCCAGCCGATCAGCCGGAGCTCCTTGGACGCGGAGCCCACGGTGATGGTCCGCTCGGCCATGCCCGGCAACCCGGCAGGATCGACGACTGCCCGCCCGTCGAACAGGATCCGCTGCATGGCGGTGTCGTGGACGAGCCACACGTCGCGCTCGCGAACGATGTCGGCCACGGCCTGCCAGTCCTCGCGGGTGAGG
>Ga0187894_10001091_pt1 | contig 36034 bp, 29 predicted proteins | sample GBC1701081metaG_FD_136650 | JGI IMG/M metagenome (GOLD analysis project Ga0187894, IMG submission 136650) | White microbial mat communities from a lava cave in the Kipuka Kanohina Cave System on the Island of Hawaii, USA - GBC170108-1 metaG ...
ACACCTTCGGGCTTCGCGCCGGGTGACTGGCTCTCGACAGGCTCTACTGTCTCGGACGCTGGGGCGCCAGTTGAGTTGGCTGCAGGCGCGCCGTTTACCTTGGGCTTTGAGTCGCTGGTATGGAACGTGAACGACGCCGTTGGCACTGTCGGCTGCGCGCACTGCGAGCCCGCCGGGATCGTGTTGGTGTAGCCACCGCCAGCGCTACTGGTGGCCGCTGCCACGTCGTTAGGATTCGCCTGGTTGGCAGTGTTAGGCCGACCGAGAATGTAGGTCCTGACCGCAGCGGTGTCGAACTGCCCGCCTGTGTAACCCGGCATCCGGATGGTCGTGTTCTGACGGTGACGGATACGGTAGTCCACGCCACCGTTCACAGCATTGCCCAGAGAGTTGTTGTTCTGGAAATCAGCACACACGAGATTGGTGTTGCCCGGTTGAACACCGATGTTGAGCTGGATACCGTGGTCACCTGCGCTTGCCGGGTTCGGATTGGCGACCGTGTTACTCGTGACGGTCACGTTCAGCGGACCGTTGGTGAGTCCGGTTGCGCTCGTGTCGCCGGCCTGAAGGTTAATGCCGTTGGTGCTCCACTGACGAACCGTATTACCGGTCACGATAGCGGTCAGCGTGCCCTTGGAGTGGTTCTCGACGCGGATACCGGAAGACTGCGAAGCGCCAGAGCCCTGAACAGCGGCTGTACCGATGGTGTTGTTGGCGACCTGGCCCTGCCAGTTGCCGTTGCCCACGCCCTCGTTAATGTTGACGGCGCCACCCTGAATGGTGCCGTTCATGGTGTTGTTCGAGATATTGAAGCGCACCGTCTCAGTACTGTCGACGCTGGCGTTGATGTCGCCACCGGAGATCGTGATGCCCTGGCCAAGCGCATTAACGCCGCCGCCGCCGCTGAAAGTGCTGCCCGTAACGACGATGGTGAACGTTGATGTACCGTCCGCGATCGTTTGAATGTGGTCGCCGTTGGTCGCGGCAAAAGTGGAATTTGTGACCGACACTTTGAGGTTCGCGTTCAGGTGGGAGGTTATATGGATGTTGTCATTCCCGTTCGTTCCCACATTGGTGTCGCGAATCGTACAGTTCGAGACCGTCAGCTCGCCTGCGGTATTTGTATCGTTCGCTATGCGCAGGTTGTCGCCCCAGCCGCCCTTGATGAAGCTGGCCGTAATCAAGTTTGCGTTTGATCCGGCGACGGTGCCAAACAGATCGTCAAACACAACGCTGGCCTCAGCAGCGCCGGCGCTGTTGCCGTTGGTGCCGTCGACGACGGACGTGTCCAACGTGAAGGCGGTAACGGTGAAGCCTCGGATAGCGAAGTTCGGATGGTTGTCAATGCGCATCCGCGTGAGCACGACCCTGTCAACGACGTTGAGATAGACGCCGTTGCCGTTGGTCGTGTTATCTGCGCCTGATGTGGCCGTAATACGGCCGCCCGTACAGGTCGGCGTCGTATCGGTACAAGTGCCGCCGTTACCTAAAACGCGGAAGCCACCGGGACTACCGGTGGCACTCGTGTTTTGCAGAATGATGCCGTTTGCAGCGGTCGAACCGCCTGTAGTGTTTACTGCAGTCAACTGGATATTGAGCGGTGTGCGCGCGGAAGTCGTCGCGCCGGTGATCTGAACCGCGGTGTCGTTTGTAGTCGTGATCGTGCCGGAGGTAGTTGTGATCGCACCGGCAGCGCTGGCGCCGTCGTTGTCAGTCGCGAGCAAGCCGCGCTCACCAGAGTCGGGTGCGATATTGAGTGCGCCAAACGACACCGCGCCCGTGTTGTTGGTGAGGATGACACCCGTGCCGGTGTCGTCGCCGTTGGCATTGCCTGTGCCGTTAACCGTAGTGTTGCCAAAGACCGTAGACGCGCCGGTGGAGGTCACCGAGATACCGGTGCCTGTCGCGGCGGCGCCGCCGGTAACGCTGGTCGTGCCGAAGGTAACGGACCCACTCGGGCTGCTGGTCACCGAAATACCGGTACCCGTCGTGTTGGCAACAGTCGTATTGCCGAAGTTGACGGTCGCGGTCGAGTTATTCACTGAGATACCGTTTCCAGTAGCGGTGGCAATGTTCGTGGCCGTGCCTGGATCGTTAACCGCGAAGCTTCCTGAAATATCCGTGAGACTTACACCGTCTGCTGTAGCGCTCGTGCAGTCGACGTTGGTCAGCACCATCGCGAGCGGCGTACGCCCGGCGGGACCGTCAATGAAAACGGCCGCTCCACCCGTAGTGGCAATGTCGCCGGAGGTCGAGGTAATGGTCCCGGTATTGTTCTGAGCGTCGAGACCACGCAGGCCGGAATCAGGTGTTAGATCGAGATCGGCGAATGTGATTGCGGCGGTGTTTGACGACAGGTCGACTGCGTCGCCTGCTGAGCTGTTGACCGTGGTGTTGCCGAAGTTCGCGGCAACGCCCGAACTCGACATTGAGAGGCCGACTCCCGCGTTGTTCTGCAGGTTCGTGGTTGCGGAAGTAAACGTGCCGCTGCCACCGCTGAACAGAAGGCCATTCGCGCCGCCGTCTGAAGAGACGCTCGTGAATGTCATACCAAGCGCGGTGCCGGTCAGTGACGCAGCGCCTCCGCCGGCTCCATTCTGTGTCAGCGAGCCCGTTGTGACGTTGACTGTGCCTGAGTTGTTCGTGTTGATTGCAAAGCCGGTCGTGGTGGTAACAGTCAGCGACGAGAAACTGATGGTGCGGGTCGCGTTGCTGGTCAAGTCAACGCCGATGCCGGCGTTGTTCTTATTGACAGTAGTCGTCGCGAACGACAAGTTCGCATTCGAGCTATCGATGTCGATACCGTTGCCGCCCGGGTTAGTGATTGTCGTCGTGCCCGTGACGTTGACGGCGCCGCCACCGGCACCGTGCAGGAAGCCCACGCCGCTGTTGCCTGAGGTAGTGATGTTTCCAAAGGTACGCGTACCGCTCGCGTTGTTCTGCAACGAGATCGCGTCGGTGCCACCGGTAACCGAAGTGTTGCCGAAATTAAGATCGGCTGGCGTAGTGCCGATGAGTATACCTTGAGTGGTGCTGCCCGAGACTGTTGTTGAGCTGAATGAAAACGAACCTGCGCCGCCGCCGTCCGAGTCGGCGACGCCCGTTAGAATGATGCCCTGAGTACCGCTCGAAGTGGTCGTAACACTCACGAACCTGCCGGAGTTTGAAAGCGTGCCGTTCGTGAGATTGAGTGCCTGTCCGCTGCCGTTGAGCGTCACGTCAGGCGATGCGCTGTTACCAACCAGCAGAGTGCCGAATCCATTGCCGGAGATCTTCGCGCCCGTCGTGTTGCCGACGGTAAAGCCACGCAGCGTGTTGCCTGAATTAAGGTTGATGCCGTTAGTCGCCGCTGCGGCGGTCGTAATCTGGACGATGGCGCCATTACCGGAATTCATTACCGGGATTGGATCTGTGCCGCTCGGCTGCGTGAAGCCGGTCAGAGAGATCAGGCTGGCTGTCGCGTCCTGGCCGATGAATTTCTGTCCGAGACGGAGCGTGGCCGGGCCGGTGTAGGCGGTGGTACTTTCAAACACAAAGATCCAGTCGTTGTCGCCGGGATGTCCTGCTGCGCCGTCGTTTGCCGCGTTGAAGGCGGCCAACGACGTGAACGGATGTGAAAGACGTCCATTGCAGTCTGAGCTGCACGCGCCGGCGTTGTTGTTGATGAACCAGATCTCGTTGGCTACTGTGATCGTGACCGTCGCGGTGACGGTGGCGCTGTTGACGTTAGCGGTGTAGGTAAAAGTATCCGTTCCGCTAAAACCGACTGGTGGATCGTAGGTAAAGCTACCATTCGCGTTGATGGTTACGTTGTTGCTGCAACCGCCCGTGCAGTTCGTGCTGGACTTGGTCTCAGCAGTGGCCGTCATGCCGGTGTTGTTGCCGGTAGCCGGATCGAAGTCGTTGCCAAGCAAGTCGGTTGCCCCATCCGGCACCGAGATTTGAACGTTTCCAATCGTGTTGTATTTGTCACTGGCGGCGGCGATGGTCGAACCAGGGACCAGGGTTGTGTGCGCGTCGATCGTGTCGGTGAAGACCACGCCGGTAGCGTCATCCGCCGGACTCGCGGCGCCGTTGTTGTTTATCGTGACGGTGTAACTGATATTGCCGCCAGGAGCGACCGTGGTTGCGGCTGGTAAGCCGTCGTCTTTCGTCGCTACGATCACCGGCGCGAATACCACCGGCTCGGGCGCAGGTTGTGGAACCGGCGCGTTGACGTAAACACTCTTCGTACTGCTAGCTGCCTGCTGGTTACTCTCAGTCCCTTCCGACCCCCGTTGTCCGGCACCTGACTCCGCCCGTGAGGCCGGAGCTAATGGCGCGAGAGGCATAATGATCAAGAGCCAGGTAAGTAAACAAGCGCTGAATATTCTGATAGCGCTTCTATAATCTCGGAGGACGGAGTGCTGCATGGTTTATCTCCTGTTCGCTTGGAACGCCTATGGCTTTAGGACTGATCGGCAGGCGCGCAAATTAAGGAAGCGCGACCTGCAAGAGTATTACAACGAAAATATATCGGTCAACGAAATTAATCGACCAATAACCCCGGTTTAGCTTGGTCCCAAGGCACGTCAGAGCACGCACACCGGGGAGCTTTTATTGTTGGTTGGGCGAGGCCTGTTCTCGTGCTTTCTTCCTGCGTTCTTTCAATGTCTTGTCAGCCGCAAGATCTTCCATGAGCACGTAGTTCAGGGTCCCATTCTCTCCGCCGTTGAATACTCGAATTGAAAAGCCACTACACGTGAGCGTCTTCATCTGAGTTTCCATTCCGGCATACGCTTCCCATTGATCGGCGCCGGGAAGCTCTTTGCCGGCGACGAACTTCTCCACAAACTTGTCAACGTGTGGCCACTGTGGGCCGGCGTAATTGATCGTGAAGCTCGAAACACGCTCATCCAGCAGCGTAAAGGTGAGACGATTGACGTCTTTGAATTCAGCGCCGTTGGCGTACTTCGCTGGTGTCATGTAGAAGGTGAAATTCCCGAATGGCCCACGCGGTGCTGCTAACGCTGAATGCAATTCCGCGTCATCCTTGCTACCCGGAAAAACTGCGAGAATTTCATCCACCTTCATACCGAGCTTGAGCCGGTTAATGATTGGTGATTCAGAGATCGTGAGTGTACAGGGAGTCTTTTCCTGTACGGATGAAGTTGTTACCAGATGCGAGGACTGACTCGGCGTTGCAGCGCCAGGCAGTTGAGCCGGAGAACTGGCGGACTTGGTCGCCGAACAAGCAATCGAAACAGCAATCAGAATTATCGAAGTCAGCGCCATCCGGGATAGCGCATTGGTAACTCGGGCTTTCATTTTCGCATGATGCCGGACTGCTGGCATCGGTTCTGTCTAAGCTTATATAGGCAACCGCCGGCACCATCTTCCGATCGCACCGGCGGATCCATGGTCTCGCTTACCTCATGTCGCCTTTGTCATACCCTCGCGTTATGGACGCTGCGGGAAAATACCTTGTAATGCAATACAAAAGTTCAGTGTCAAATAGGGCTGCATGTTGTTGTGTGGCAGGCCGCCACCGGCAGGCGGCAAGGCCTGAAATGCAAGCTGCGTTATGTTGGCATTGGTCGTCGTCTGGTAGGCCAAGCCGTCGGCTGACTTCCCTAGTAGAGCGGTCGGCGAAGGGTTCTGCGTATCGGCGAAGTCAAGGTTATGTGTCGCAATGCTGTGCGTGTGGAGCGGGATCTCTGATTGGAGCAGCGTAATGCTCTCAACTCCGGACATCTCACCGAGATCGCGCAAGCTGAGCCCCTGGCCCTGGCCGGGCTGCATCGGAGCGTTGCCCTGCATGTCGGGCAGTGCAAAAGTGGATTTACCATCACCGCCGTAGGTGGTTCCCAAGAGAGAGAAGAGGGCGGTGTTTTGAGAAATCGGCATCAACTGCCCGTCGCAGAAAGCCCAACCGGTCGGGGGAAAGTTGAATGGGAAAATGCGAATTTCAGCTACGAATTGATCAGACATTTTCTTCTCCTTAGGTCTGAGACGGGAAGATACCGAATAACGAGATGATGAAGTTGATACAGAGAAACGGTTGCGTGTTCTCGTGCGGCTGACTGCCGCCGGCGGGCGTCATCGAATTGGGGTTCAACACGTTATCCGCCGAATCGTTGATGTATATCTTCACCGAAGGCGATGATGCGAGAACGTTGTTCGTCGGTACGTTCACGCCGCCGGCCGCGGTGGACACCGTAAACGGGTGGTTGTGCGACGGTATCTGCTGCACCGTCAACGTCTCCTGTTCGGTGCCGGCCATTTCGCCAAGCTGATAGGTCGTGCCGTCTGGGCCCGTGCCCATGTGAATGGGGACGCGGCTGGCGAGGTTCGGCAGGTTGAAGGTCTCTTCGCCGTCTCCGCCGTAGGTAGTTCCGATCAACTGGAAGAGCACCTCGTTCTCGGAAATTGGGAGCGTCTGGCCTTGGCAGAACATCCAGCCGTTGGGAGCGAAGTTGCCTGCGAACATTCTGATTTCACCGACATATGGCGCCATTTTGTCCTCCTTTAGTTTTGCGACGGGAAGATGCCCTGGAGCGCAATAATGAAGTTCAGCACCAAGTACGGCATCATGTTGTTATGCGGCTGGCTGCCGCCGACACTCGAGACGGAGCCCGGCTGTAAGGTCGTTAAGCTGTTCGGTGGTCCATAGCAATTTAGCGCCGGGGCGAGGATGGTCGTGTTGTTGGCCAGCGCGCTGTTACCGTTGGTCAGCGACGCCTGCGCTACGTGCAGGTGCGTGGGCAATTGCTGAATGTTGACGGTGACCGCAGTGCTTCCGGCCGCTTCGCCAAGGGTGTGGCCACTGCCCTCGTGAATAGGTACTCGTCCCCGCAGGTTGGGCAGCGCGAAATTGGTTTGTCCATTCCCGCCGTATACTGTGCCGAGCAATGCGAAGAGTGCTTGATTTTGGTTTATGGGCAAAAGTTGGCCATTACACAATGCCCAACCTTTCGGGGGGAAGTTAAAGGAGACAAGCTTAATCTCACTAAGGAAAGGTTCTGACATTTCTCCTCCTAGGGGGATATTTTATTTTCTCAGTGTGACAAGTTAAGTAGTCGTATCTAAAGGTTTACGTCGTTTTCCGACGCGCATGCCCGAAGTCTCAGATTTATGTCGAGAAGGTTCGGGAGGGCAGATTGTAGTTTCCTGCTGTGGTGATCAGGAGTTTCTCACAACTCTGGAGCGGAGGGGATTCTAAACCTGTGAAGACGAAATGACAAGACGGAAATACCGAATTTGCAAAATTTCATGCAGATTTTGGAAGCTCCGAATTCTCTTGGCAGGTACGGAATCTGAAGATAGACTACCTGGGCCACATCAGTGCGGTCCCACACGCAGATTATAAAGCCCAGGAGAACCCGAACATGCCACTTCCACGTCGCAGCTTCCTGAGAGATGCGTTTAAATCAACCCTGTCTATCGGCCTGCTAATGGCGGCTTCGCAAGCCAGCCTGGCCCAGAACGGCCACGGAGCAGCGCCACCGATCAATCCGCTGGACATTCCCCTCGAGGCACAAAGAGATCCGGTTTTCATGTTTGCCGAATCTACTTTCAGGCCGTATCTTGGCGGAATCTTTCAAGCTCCCAACGCCCGCGGTGAGATGATCGAATTGCGGCTTATCAAGATCCAGAAGCACGATCCGGTAAACCGTGTGACCGGCCGGGCGCGAACAACAGATTCGTTCTCGCTGATCTTCAAGGCTTCCGACGAGTTGCCGCCGTTTACTTCCATTCACAAGATAAGTCATCCCGCGCTCGGCAACTTCGATCTGTTTTTGAGCCCGCGCAAGACTGATAACGGAGAATGCTTTTACGAGGCAGTTATCAACCATGTCCAGTAGTGACGCTGTGTCGCTGCGTCGGGTGACCGACGCCGATCACGAATTTCTGGTTGCCGTTTATCACAGCACCCGCGCGCCTGAACTGGCGCAGGTCGACTGGGACAATAGCCAAAAAGACGCATTTGTTCGTTGGCAATACGAACGGCAGAAAGAGGAGTACGACGCACGTTATCCCGACGCGCGATACGACGTCATTCTGGTCGATGGTGTTCCGGCAGGACGAATCTGGGTCGGAGCCGATGAGAAACAGATCCGGTTGCTGGACATCGCGCTACTGCCTGAGTTTCAGAACCGCGGGGTCGGCACAAAACTGCTCAAACAGTTGATGGACGAAGCGACAAACTCCCGCAAGGCGCTACGTCACATGGTCTTTGTGCTGAACGACAACGCCTACAGGTTTTACGAACGGCTTGGGTTCGAGACGATCGAGGACCTCGGCGGTTACAAACACATGGAATGGCGGCCCGAGAAGTCTAATTACCCTGCGGAATGGTAGTGATGTCCTAATCTGAACGCTGAAAGCGTTTACCAGTTTCAGCCCAGGGTGGCGGTTCCGCCAACCCTGGGACTAAACGGTTATTTTGGTACCAATGCTGAAAGCATTGGCAAGTGGCGCCGTCCTCGCGAACGCTTTCAGCGTAGTAATCCTTCTCGCCCTGTGCCCCAGGGTTGTACCAACCCTGGGCTCAAACTAGTAAACGCCTTCGGCGTTAGATTAGGACATCACTACTTGCGGAATGAAAAAGTTGTAAACGGCTTCGTATCTGAATCCGTCCTGTTCCTTGGCGATAGCGGTAAGGAATACGTCAAACTCGCCCATGCCCGGATGGGCCATCCGGTAGATCTGTTGCGGCAGAAAGACGTCTGACGGTCCCGAGAACACGGCGGAGAATCTCTCCATGCCGGCCTGTTCGTGTGGCTCGCTGGGCCGTGGTGTGACTGCCACGAGCGTTAGATTGATTGTTTTAGGTTCGTCGGCTACCTGGACGTTGACACTGAAGGTCGTTTCAAGGTGCTTTGTAAACTCTGCTTCTGTCTGCCACTCACCCATTCATGGTCTCCTTTTTATACAAATGAATCGCACTAAGACTTTAACTGTTCGCTCAAATTGAGGTTCCGGATCAGGCGATGGAGATAGTTGGGATGAATCCCCAATATCCGCGCAGCTTCACTGTAATTGCTCTTAGCCTGCTCAACGGCACGCAAAACTATCTCTTTCTTACTTTGGACCACCGACTCGTGATAACTCGTTCTCGCCTTGGCGGAAGCAATGTCCGTTTCGAGCACGGCCTCGGGTAAATCCTCCGACAGGACCCAATCGGTTGTCCCCAGCACCACTGCGCGTTCGATCGTGTTTTCCAGTTCGCGCACGTTGCCGGGCCAATCATAAGCCACGAGCGATGCGCGCGCGTCCGGCGAAATACCTTTCAACTTCCGGTTGCACATCGCGCCGTACTTCTCCGCGAAATAACTCGCCAACAGCATGATGTCCTCGCGCCGTTCGCGCAGCGCCGGCATTTCGAGCGAGACGACGTTCAGACGATAGTAAAGATCGTGTCGAAACTCGCCCGCGGCCATCGCCTCGTCGAGGTTTTTATTCGTCGCCGCAATCACGCGCACGTCCACTTTGATCGTTAACGTTCCGCCAATGCGTTCAAACTCGCGCTCCTGTAGCACACGCAACAGTTTTACTTGCAACGCCAGCGTAAGCTCGCCGATCTCGTCGAGAAAAACCGTCCCGCCCGTCGCAATCTCCAGCCGTCCTTTCTTCTGCGCGATCGCACCGGTGAACGCGCCGCGTTCGTGACCAAACAGTTCGCTTTCCAACAGCGACTCGGTCAGGGCTGCGCAGTTTACCGCCATGAACGGCTTCTGCGCACGTTTGCTGTTGCGATGAATCGCACGCGCCGCCAACTCCTTGCCTGTGCCGCTCTCGCCATTGATCAGCACTGTCGCATCCGTCGGCGCGGCTTTTGAAATGAAATGATAGACGCGTTGCATCGCGCCGCTCTCGCCGACCATGTTGTGTTCGATGTTGACGTCGGCAAGCAGACGTTCGTTCTCTTTTTCGAGCCACTCGAAGTGACGCGCGTTTTCGATCGCCACGGCGGCGATACCGGCGATTGCGGTTACGAGTTGCAGATGGTCCTTGTTGAACTGATCGCGCGAGACGGTCGTGTCGAGATAGAGCACGCCGAGTTTTCGATCGAGCATTACCAGCGGCACGCACATCACCGAATGGGCGCGTGTCTCGATGAAACTGGCGCTGGCGAGTCGCGGTTGTGTTACGGCTGCATCGCTCGCGAGCACGGCGACGCCGTCTTTCAGCACCTGCTGCACGATCGTGCGGCTCACGTTAACCCCCTTGTTCTTTCCCTGTTTGCGATCCAGGCCGAAAACGAAACTGTTATCAAGCAATTCGCCGTTTGTAAGCAGGATCGCGCCGCGTTGCGCCGGCACCACTTCGTACAACAGTTCGAGCAGGCGTTCGAGCAAAGCGTCGAGACCGCGAATCGCGTTGATGGCCGTTGAGACTTTCATCAACGCGCCCAGATTGCGTTCCATCTGGTAAACCGCTTCGTCAAGCCGCACCTGGACCGTCGGACCGGTCACGATCTGCACTTCATCGATCGTGACTTCGCTCGATTTGGAAGCTGCTTCGCCTTCGTGGGTCAGAAAAACAAACTGCGAATCGCCGATGCGCACGCGGTCGCCGTGTTCGAGCACGCGGCTGCGGACGGGCACGTCGTTGATGAACGTGCCGTTGAGACTCTCGAGATCTGTAATAACGAAGCCTTCGTCTTTCTTTTCGATCTTTGAATGACGGCGGGAAACGGACGCGTCGGCAAGACAGAGATTTGCAGCGGTCTCACGACCGATGATGAGCGCATCTTCGTTGAGCGTGAAGATGGCTCCCTTCAGTCTGCCTGAAATAGCTGCAAGTCGAGGCATTGCCTTTTTGACAGGATTCACATGACTAACAGAAAGATCTTTATCTTGAGAATCCTGTAGTTATGTCTGGTTTACTTAAGGCACGAGGCGCCAGTTGTTGTTTGGTTTGACGGGAACCGTCTTGTTTCTTTCGAGCCAGTCGATGATCAGCTCACGAATCTCTTCGCTCGAACGATAGACGACTGGCGCATTCTTGTACATGGTATACCCACCACCGCCATTAACGCGATAGTTATTCGTGGCCAGTCGAAGCTTTCGGGTAGGAGAAAGTGGTTGGCCGCGGAAACGAAGGTTCTGGATTCGTTGGCCCACCGGCTTGGAAATATCGAGCTCGTAGGTGACCCCTTCGGCAATGTCGAAGTTGTAGGCGGGGATCTTTTCGTCAACTAAATCCGACGCAGGCTTGCCGGGAACGTAGGTTTTGAAATACTTCGCGGAGTGTTCGAGTGCGTCCTTCAATTGCTGACCGGTCACCTCAAGCACGACCAGCGTGTTTTCGTAAACGTAAAGCCCGGCGATGTCGCGCACGCTGACCGGACCTTTGGCGATCCTCGCTTCTGAATTGAAACTCGCGACCATCGACACGTCGGCTTTGCCCGCTTCGAGCTGCACCTTCTGAATCAGATCGAGAATGGCCGTGTCGCGGAATCGCGCTTCTTTCGCGGTCAATTCTTCGGCGGACTGGCCGATGACTTTTGCCAGCCAGCCTTGTGTTTCGTTGTCGTAAGGCTCGGCCAGTCTGGTGACGTCGGGATCGGGTTCGACGCGATCGTCGGTCGGCAACGTGCGCGCGGATTTTGCGTAGACACGCCAACCGGTACCGGTTTTTTGTAAGTAAACATCCGCTCTGGCGAGATTCTTGCCCCAGTAGTTTGCCTGCGTGAGCAGGACGCCATTGATGTAAAGCGAAGGCACGTCGCGGTGCGTGTGGCCCATGAAGATCACGTCCACGCCGGGGACTTCTTTGGCGATCGAGATTGCTTCGTTCTCGTGCGCCACTTGCCCGGGGCTTACTTCACCGGTGCGCAGGTCTTCGCCGAGTCCCATGTGCATCGCAATGACGACGATGTCGGCCTTTTCTTTGTCGCGCAGCACTGAAACCCACTTGCGGGCTTCGCTGACCGGCTCGTGAAACTCCAGCCCGGCGTAGTTCGGCGGGTTGTCCCAGTTTGGAATGCCCGGTGTCGTCAAACCAAGGATTCCGATACGCACGCCCGCAAGTTCTTTCACGATGTAGGGCTTGTAATGCGGCTGCTGTTTCGCGACGTCGTACGTGTTTGCCGAGAGCCAGGGGAAGTTGGCCTCACCACGCGCCTTCTCCAAAACCTTGAGACCGAAGTTGTACTCGTGATTACCGACGGCCATCGCGTCGTAGTTCAAAGAGTTCATCACGAGCATCATGGGATCGGGCGGCTGGTTGTTCTTGCGGCCATGAAACGACTCGAGCGGCGATCCCTGAATCGTGTCGCCTGAATCGATCAGCAGAACGTTGGGATGTTCTTTGCGAATGCGTTTGATCAGTGTGGCGACTTTTGCGAGCCCGCGGTTGTCGGGTTTGTTGGTGTAGTAGTCTACGGGCAGGATGTTGCCGTGCAGATCGGTGGTCCCAAGAATCGTGATCTGAACACGTTCCGGCACAAAGCTGCGCGCCACGAGCACGAGCGTCAGCATCATGACGAGCGTCATGGCCGAGTAGAAAAAGGGCGAACGGTTTTTCATTGATTAATAAATACTTCAACGGCGCTTGCGCCGCCAATATTTACTTCATGGACTTTTCGAAATTTCGCGCGCACGGCTTCCAGCTCGTCGCGGTTTTCGAAGTAGGTGCGGCCGCGTTGCGCGATAACGTAAACCGTGCCCGGCGCGGCTGTGGCATCGAACTCTTTTGAGGAGATCACCTGCGAGTTTAAGTCAGGGCGGTCAAAAACGGCGAGATAGTGACGCACCGTCGCCCACCGGATTAACCCCACCACGCCAACCGCCGCAATCATGTAAACAAAAGGCATTACCGACAGCGTGTAGCGCAGCCACTTGCCGCCGATCAGCGAATAAGGAACGATCCAGAACAAGAACATGAACAGCAAGAACGCGTGGCCGAGATGGCGCGGCCGCCAGACCGCGATGACCAGCCCGGTGAGAAACGCGATCAGCGTCACGATCGGCACCTTGATCGCCAAAAACAGCAGATAGAAATAGATCGGCGTGCCCCAGAACGGCGAGCTCGACATGTTGTTCTTGTAAAGCTGCCCGGCAAACAAGTAGCCCGAATGCGTCAACAGCCGCTCGCCCATGTAAGCGTTCATGTACTGCCAAACTTCCGGCATCAGCACTGCCGGACTCGCCAGCAAAAATACGCCAACGATCACGAAGAAGAAAAACGCGAAGAGCATGAAGAAGACCAATAGCGAGTCTTCTTTGCCGATGCGATTGTGTGTGATCGCGTTGATGCCAAATGCCCAGAACGCCGCCGCCAGGAGCGCGGTCCAACGATCAAAGAAAGCGAGCATCAAGAGAAAAAGCGGGATGACGGTCAAAGCGCCGATCAGCGCGTTGGGCAAACGCAGCGCCGCCTCCTGGCTGCCGGCCGGAACCTTGTCCACGGAAGCCCACATCAGCAGCTTCATCACCATCGGGTGTTCGGAGTTTGCAGAGAAGTCGCCGCGTTCGTAGGCGTGAATGGCATCCAGTTTGTTCATCTCGTCTTCCGCAAAGCCGATCGCGCCGAGTTGTGTGACGCGAAGACCGAAACCGAGGATGACGAGGAGCGCCAGGGTGCCGACAACGTGCCAATCGAGGGTGGCGACAAGGCCGAGCCGGTCCATGCCCAGAACATTGATTCCGGGGGCTGATGTGTCGAGCTTTAAATTCTCAGCCACGGATGAATCCTAAATCAATACTCGTACCTGTCGTTTGTTAGCTTAGACCAAAATGCTTTATGGTATCTATCCACAGATTACACAGATGGTGTATTAAATCTGTGGAAACGACCGTGCCAGAAGTTTATTGCGCTTGGACAATTTAGTTACTTCCAATATTCGTCAACGACCGATTCGCACGCTGGTCAGCGTCGCGGGAATCGCGCTGGGCGTTAGTCTGGTGATGCTTTTCACGGGTCTCGCACGCGGCATGTCAAACGACCTGCAACGCCGCGCCACCAACGTCCGCGCCGAACTCATCTTCATGCGGCCGGGCGCCGTGCAATTGACTGCCACCACCGCCAATCTCGACACCCGCTACGTCGACCGTCTGAAAGGCATCGACGGCGTTGAAGACGCGCTGCCGGTGATTCGGCATTTCTCGCAGGGGTCGGGCGGAATCGGTATCGAACAGGTCGACGGTGTCGAATGGGACGCTTACGCCCGCATGAATGGGCTCAGCCTGGTCGACGGCCACGGGCCGCAAAACTCGAACGAGGTGGTGATCGATGAAACCAAGGCGCGCAATAACAAATATCGCCTCGGCGACACGATCAAACCGGTCGGCGCAAAGGAATATCGCATCGTGGGAATCTACTCGCCGGAGTCAGGCGCGCGCGTGAAAATGTCGCTCGCCGCGATGCAGGAGGCGCTCGAGGCTAACGGCAAGTGCACGTTTATCTTTGTGAAGCTGCGGAATTCGGACCAGATCGAAGCGATAGCGAAACGTATCGACCAGGAACTGCCCGGCAACACGATCCAACCGACCAGAGACGTTTTTACGAGTTTTGAAAAGAGTATTCCTTATCTTGGTGTTTTCCTGCGCGTGCTGGTCGGGCTGGCTGCCGTAGTCAGTGCACTGGTCGTGATGCTGGCGATGTACACGACGATCACGGAACGTACGCGCGAGATTGGCATCCTGAAAGCGATGGGCGCCTCGCGCGGTTACATCGTGGGAATCATCGAGAAGGAAGCGATTCTCATTAGCCTCATCGGGCTGGTCGCCGGGTTTGCAGTTTCACTCCTGACCGGATATCTGATTCACCGCGCCTACGGGCTCGTCTTTGAGTATAGCTGGAGGTGGGCAACGGTCGCGGCTGCGATTGGCTTGATCGGTGGCGTGCTCGGGGCGCTGTATCCGGCGTGGCGCGCGTCGAACCTCGACGCAGTCAACGCGCTCGCTTACGAGTGATCGTCTCCATCGGAGAGATTTCTGAGCGAGAGTCCTTTGCGCCAAATCAGCACGAGACCGATCGCGCTCCAGAAAATGTCGCGGCCTTTGCGAATGATCGCGAGCGTCTCTCCGATGCCACGCGCAAATCCCAGCACCTTCGCCACCTGACCCGTCCCGCCTTCATCGACACCGGCACGCAGCGGAATAAACTTGAATGCGACGTTGATGATTCGATTCACCGACTCGAGGATGAACGCCTGCCGCAACGAAGGCGCTACCGGACTGATGAACGACAACGTCGTATAGATCTCCGCGACGCCGGCCAAATGAAAGCACATATCCAAAGCGAAGATTGAAAGAAAGCTCCCGCGGTTGCGATCGTAGAAACCGTAGACGCGTTCTTCGAGTGTTTGCGCGCGCGGCGTGATCTTCGCAACCAGTTTCGGAGCCACTCCGAGACGGCCGAAAAACCGCAGTGTTCCACTCAGAAACTTCTTCTGACTGCGCAGCAGAAAGTAACCGGCGGGAATGATGACCAGCGTCGTGACAAGCGCGCCGATGCTCGCGTAACGCAAAGGCTTAGGCAAAGAAAAACTGAGTAACAGCGTCACTGTGCCCGCGCAAATAAACAGTGCCACTGATAACGCGTAGAAGATGTTTTCGATCGCCAGCGCTGATAGTCCGACGAGCAAAGGCACGCGATCTTTTACAAACACCGCCTTCGAAGGCTCGCTCACCGCGACACTCGCAAACGGAATGATGTTTCCGAGTGCGTCGCCCATCAAACGCGCCGCCACCGCATCACGAAACGGCAAGCGATGCGGGCGTTCGACGCAGCGTGTCCAGGCAACCGCGCGAACGATGTAACGACTGCTGGAGATTGCGAGGATAAGCAGGAAGCCGGCGCCGAGACGTTGAATGCCTGAGAGGATCTCGCCGATTCCGGCACGCCTCACGAAATAGGCAAACAACAACAGTCCCAGCAGACCGAATATGATTCCAAGTGGCGCAAATCTGTTGCGACGAGCGCGCTGCTCACCGAAATCGACTTTCGGACTTTCAACGGCCATCGCGGTACGGTACCACACAGGCCTTTGGCAACCAACATGCCTATTGCCGATTTTCGATTGCCGATTGCCGATTTAATCAAACCACCGCAGCATGGCCTTTAGATTGGCAATCGCCAATCGAAAATCGACAATCACCTGGCGCTCGATTATGATGCTACGTTCATTTTAAGTTCCGTAAAACGAGCATCCTATTCATGAGTCAATCACAAACAGTTCTAGTGCAAGCATCAGCTATTCCGCTTACTACGCTTTCTGAAGACGAGACCATGTTTCGCGCGAGCGTCCGCGAGTTTGCCGAGGGCGAGATCCGCCCGCGCGTCGAACACATGGACGAGGCCGCCAAACTCGATCCGGCCATTATCAAGCAGTGTTTTCAGCTCGGTTTGATGGGTATCGAAACGCCGGAAGAGTACGGCGGCGCCGGCGCCAGTTTTTTCAGCGCCATTCTCGCGGTCGAAGAACTTTCCCGCGTGGACGCGTCGGTCGGCGTCTTTGTCGACGTGCAGAACACGCTCGTCAACAACGCCTTCATTCGCTGGGGAACACAGGAGCAAAAACAAGAATACCTGACCCGCCTTGCGAGCGAACATGTCGGCGCCTACGCGCTGAGCGAGCCCGGTTCAGGCTCAGACGCCTTCGCGATGCAGACACGCGCCGTCGATAAAGGCGATCACTACCTGCTCAACGGCCGCAAGCTGTGGATCACAAACGGCATCGAAGCCGAGATCTTCGTGCTCTTCGCCAACGCCAATCCGGAAGCGGGATACAAAGGCATCACAGCTTTCGTCGTCGAGAAAAGTTTTCCCGGTTTCTCGATCGGAAAAAAGGAGAACAAACTCGGCATTCGCGCGTCGTCAACAGTCGAGTTGATTCTCGAAGATTGCCAGGTGCCAAAGGAAAACGTGCTCGGCGAAGCGGGCAAGGGTTACAAGATCTCGATCGAAACGTTGAACGAAGGCCGTATCGGCATCGGCGCGCAGATGATCGGCATCGCGGCCGGCGCATTGGAAAGTGCTCTGGCTTACACAGCGGAGCGGCAGCAGTTTGGTAAGTCCATCAATCACTTTCAGGGCGTTCAGTTTCAACTCGCGGAGATGGCCACCGAGCTCGAAGCCGCGCGCTTGATGGTCTACAACGCCGCGCGCATGAAAGACGCCGGCATTAACTTCGTGAAGGAAGCGGCGATGGCGAAGCTTTACTCGTCGCGCGTCGCCGAACGCGTCAGTTCGAAAGCGATCGAACTCTACGGCGGCTACGGCTACGTCAAGGATTATCCGGTTGAGAAATACTGGCGCGACTCGAAGATTGGCGCGATCTACGAAGGCACTTCAAACATGCAGTTGCAGACGATCGCGAAACTGATTATCGGAAAATGACCAATCGCATTGAGCTATTCCAGCAAATGTTGACTACTGACCCAGGCAATACGAGTGTGCTTTTCGGTCTGGCGAAAGAGTATGAGAAAGCGGGTCGTGACGAAGAGTTGATCGAAACGCTGAACCGTTACCTCGAAAAGGTTGACGACGAGGGAAACGCATTCGGCATGTTGGCAGGCGCGTATGAGCGGCTCGGCAAACGCGACCAGGCACGTGAGGCGTATGAGCGCGGCATCGAGACGGCGCAACGCCACGGACATCCCGGCATGGCCGAGGAGTACCGCATGACGCTGGCGGGTAATTGGTAAGACAGACATTCTTGTCTGTCAGGACAGGCAAGAATGCCTGTCCCATACGAACAACTATGAAGACTGATACCAAAGTTTTGAAGCTGGTTCGCAAAACAGATGCGCCCGACTCATCCACGCACGTCGTGGAAGAGATTGTTCCCGAGATGGCGCCGCGACCGGTTCCTGCTTCAGTTTCGAAAGAAGAGCAATTACCGGATCACAAACTGCTGCTCGAGATGTATCGCACGATGTATCTCTCGCGGCGGCTCGACGACAAAGAGATCCAGCTAAAGGGTCAGAACCGAATCTTCTTTCAGATCAGTGGCGCCGGTCATGAGGCGATACTGGCCGCGGCGGGTGTGGTGTTGAAGCCGGCTTACGACTGGTTTTATCCCTACTATCGCGACCGCGCGCTCTGTTTGCAGCTCGGCATGACGCCGCTGGAGCAGTTGCTCTCCGCTGTCGGGGCGGAAGCGGATCCAAACTCACACGGACGCCAGATGCCTTCACACTGGGGCCACAAGAAACTCAACATCGTTTCCCAGTCGTCGCCAACCGGAACGCAAATGCTGCAAGCAGTGGGTTGCGCGGAAGCCAGCTATCGTTTCCGGCTGATTCCGGAGCTGCAAAAGCGAGTCCAGGGCTTTCATGACGATGAAGTGACTTACGTCTCGGTCGGCGAAGGCACCACCAGTGAAGGCGAATTCTGGGAAGCGCTGAACACGGCCTCCAACCTGAAGTTGCCGGTAGTGTTTCTGGTTGAAGATAACGGTTACGCGATCAGTGTTCCGGTGGAAGTGCAAACTGCGGGCGGCGATGTGTCGCGTCTGGTTGAAGGTTTTCCTGGGCTGTACATTCAGCGTTGCGACGGTACTGATGCGATCGAATCACTGGAAACGATGCGCCGCGCGGTTGATTACTGTCGGCAGCGCAAAGGCCCGGCATTGGTTCATGCGAAGGTCATCCGGCCTTACTCACACTCGCTTTCTGATGACGAAAAACTTTACCGGTCTGATGAAGAACGAGCGAGCGATGCTGAACGTGATCCGGTGAAACGTTTTGGCGCCCTACTGATCGACTCGGGCGTGATCAATCAGGAAGGTTTGCAGGCAATCAAGAACGAGGCCGACGCGGCAGTGAACAAAGCGGCAGACATCGCGCTCGCGAGTGCTCAGCCGGCGCCGGATACGGTGACGAAATATGTCTTTTCGCCGGCCGTCGATCCAACGTCTTCCGAATTCGACACAGAAGACCAGGCGCAACTCTCCGGCAATCCCGGCACGATGGTTGATCTGATCAATCGCACCCTGCATACGGAGATGGCCCGCGATCCGCGCATCGTCGTGTTTGGTGAAGATGTGGCTGATTGTTCGCGCGAACAATACCTGGAAGCAGTGAAAGGCAAAGGCGGCGTTTTCAAAGTTACCGCCAACCTGCAACGAAACTTCGGCAGCGCGCGCGTGTTTAATTCACCGCTCGCAGAAGCAAACATCGTCGGCCGCGCGATCGGCTTGGCCACGCGTGGCTTGAAGCCGGTCGTTGAGATTCAGTTCTTCGATTACATCTGGCCCGCGATGCATCAGATCCGCAACGAACTCGCGCTGATGCGCTGGCGTTCCGGTAATGAATGGAAAGCGCCGGTCGTGATACGCGTGCCGGTTGGTGGTTACTTGAAGGGTGGTGCGGTCTATCACTCGCAATCAGGCGTGTCCACCTTCACGCAGATTCCCGGGCTCCGGGTGATCTATCCGTCAAATGCACTCGACGCGAACGGACTGCTGCGCACCGCGATTCGGTGCGACGACCCGGTCATGTTTCTCGAACACAAGCATCTCTATCGCCAGGCGTACAACAAGTCGGCCTATCCCGGCGACAACTTCATGATCCCGTTTGGCAAGGCAAAGAAAGTTCGCGAAGGCAAGGACTTAACAATTATTACCTATGGCGCTTTGGTGCAGCGTTCGCTCGTCGCAGCGAAGCAGGCGGAACAGGAAGGCGTCAGCGTCGAAATCGTCGATCTGCGCAGTCTCGCTCCCTACGACTGGAACGCCATCACCGAATCAGTCAAACGAACAAACCGCGTGATCGTCGCGCACGAAGATTCACTTTCCTTCGGCTACGGCGCCGAGATCGCCGCGCGCATTGCCGACGAACTCTTCGAGTATCTCGATGCGCCCGTGAAGCGCGTCTGTGCTCTCGACACCTTCGTGGCCTATGCGCCGCAACTCGAGGATGCGATCCTCCCGCAGCCTGCCGACGTTGCGAGGGCCATAGCGGAGCTGAAGGGTTATTGATTTGTTTCGTGAGCAGCCATTAGTTCGTGCTTAGATCCTCACCTATAATCTGGCTATGAAACACCTTACGAGAATCACGTTCGACCCAAATGTCATGGGTGGAAAACCTTGTATTCGTGGTCTCCGCGTCACTGTTGGGACCATTGTGGGCCTGCTGGCATCAGGTCGCTCTCCGGCGGAGATACTGGATCTCTATCCCTATCTTGAAGAAGAAGACTTGCAGGAAGCACTCGCGTACGCGGCCTGGCGCACCGAAGAAGTTGAACTGCCTTTAGTTTCGGGATGAAGATCCTCGTTGACATGAACCTTTCGCCGGTTTGGGTTGAAGTGTTCACCCGTCATCGGATCAACGCGGTTCACTGGTCCATGATTGGTGATCCTCGCGCCCCAGATAGTTTGTTAATGACCTGGGCCCGTGAGAACGACCACATTGTCTTTACTCACGATTTAGATTTTGGTGCACTCCTGGCGTTAACTCAGACTGTTAGTCCGAGTGTCATTCAAGTTCGCACCCAAGATGTAACTCCTGCCCATCTTGAACGAATCGTCATCAACAGCTTACGACAACACCAAGTTTCGCTTGAGACCGGAGCGCTAATAATTCTTGACGAAGGTCGTGCAAGGGTGCGAATTTTGCCACTAAACCGTCCGTTCCCCGCGTAAACGTCATATCTCAATAGCAGTACAGCCCTGTATTGTTCTGTTCCGCCTAGGTACCCTTCATTTATCTACTTTTATCTACTTTTCCCGCTAAAATCCCGACGCCCAAGCGGCATAAAGGTTGCGAAAAACCTTTACACATAAGGCTGGGTGCGTCTCCCCGGCATCGTTCCCCCGACAATTAATCGCGATTGATTAGACACAAGGGAGGTACAACTGATGAACAAGCACGTTTCGAGTGTTTTGGCGGCCGTGATTCTGACTCTCACGTTGTCGGCACTCGCATTTGCACAAACAACGACAACTACCGTTACGAAGACAGTCCAAAACCCCGACGGAACCTACACGATCATTCAATATCCAGCGAAGAAAGAAGTAATGCTCACGCTCACTCCGGTCGGTATCCAGGGCGCCAAGGGTGTGGCAACAATTCTCCGCGACGACAGCGGCACGACGGTCAAACTCAATCTGACCGATGTACCGGCGGACGTGACTACGATGACTCTGTATGCAGTCGACGACACCGGCACGGTAACCGCGCTCGGTCCGATAGCGATCACAAACGGCGTAGGCACACTAACGACGACCACACCGTTGAACAAGTTCATGTTGATTGCTTCATCGGAAAGTACGCTGGCAACATACGACCCGAACACGAAGATCTTTTTCCGCAGCGCTGTACCGCAGGGTTACTCCGTGATACCCCTGAGGACTAATCCGGAGGGTGAGAAGGTCGCGGCTGTGGCGGCTCCGACGACGACAATGGCTGGAACCTACACCGCTCCGCTACTGAACATTCCCACTTTCAAAAGAGGCGACGACACCAAAATCAAGGTCGACTTCAGCGGTGCTTTGACCGGCGCGCGGGCGAACGTGTTCATCACACCGCATAAAGACAAACCGACCGAAGTGAGAATGCGTTTTCACGACCTGAAGGAGGCGCCCGCGGGCCAGAGATTTATCGCGTGGGCAGTTGGACCTGATGGCTCGTACCAGAAACTCGGTGAGATCGTGAACACCGGAAGCCGGAACGAAGCCGAAATCAAGACTGAGACTGCGTTGCCGGACTTTGGATTGTTGTTGACGATGGAGTCAGCCGTTGGCGTAGCGCCGGCAGGACCGGCAGTCGCGACGATTCACATCGTTCCGTAAACCTGCGATCGATCGCTTGTTTTTCGGGCCGTGCTGCGAGGCGCGGCCCTTCTTATGTCATAAATTTCACAAACAACTACCACCAAAAGTCATCTTGCGCTAATATGTCGTTGCTGAGTTGCAACGAGCAACTTCAGGTCTCCCGACGGGCTCAGCCGAGCTTCATAAACTCTTTTCACTGACAGCGAGATCCCCTGGCCGTCGATTTTCCCCAGCACGGACCGAAGTCTCCCTTTTTAGAGTATTGACGACATGAACAAGAGAATATTCCCCCGTTTGGTTCCCCTGGCGCTGGTGCTTTTTCTCGCCTCGCTTGTGCAGGCCCAGGAAAGCCTGCCTTCACTCGTCAAACGAGTGAAGCCCGCCGTGGTCGCAATCGCGACCTTCGATGCCAATGGCGAAGCGTTAATGACCGGCAGCGGTTTCTTTCTTAGTCCGGGCCAGGTCGTCACCAACCTGCACGTCGTTCGCGGCGCCGCACGCGCCGAGATCAAAACCCTCGACGGCAAAGGCAAGGTTTATCCGGTCAACGGCACGCTCGCGGTTGACGAAGAAGGCGATCTTGCCTTGCTGAATGTTGATATGCCGCCGCAACCGGCGCGCGTGAGCGAACTCGCGCGCGAACTGCCCGACGAAGGCGAACCGATCTTCGTGATCGGCAATCCGCTGAAACTCGAAGGCTCGGTCACCGACGGGATCGTATCGGCGGTTCGCGAGGTGCCAAACAGCTACCGCATCATTCAGATCACGGCGCCGATTTCACACGGCAACAGTGGCAGTCCGGTTTTTAATTTGAAGGGACAGGTGCTCGGCGTGGTGACCGTCAAAGTCACGAACGGTCAAAACATCAATCTCGCAATCGCCGCGGCGCGCGTGGGCCAGTTGCGTGCCGGGAAACTACACCCGCTGTCGGATCTTGCCGCGAAGGGCAAAGGCGACGTGGCCGAGTCTTCGTATCGCAACGGTCTGGATTCACTGTGGCTGGGCAACTACGACAGCGCTGTCGGCTATTTTGAAAACGCCGCAAACAAGAATCCGAAGCGCGCGGATGCGTGGGTGCAGGTCGGCTATTGCAAAGTGAAACAGGGAAAGAGCCAGGAAGCGATTCGCGCCTACCAGCAGGCCTTGCAACTCAAGCCCGACGACGCGGATATTCACAACAAGCTTGGCGATGCTTACTACTACGCGGGTCGTTTGCGTGAGGCGATTGAGTCGTACACCACGGCGAAAGAGTTGCGCCCCGACAACCCCGAGACGTTCTACAACCTCGCGCTTGCTTATTACGAAAGCGGCAACCAGTTAATGGCTGCGGCTGAAGCACGCACGTTGCAGCGGCTCGATCCGAAGCTCTACGAGAAATACCTCCGCGAGACGATGTAGGCCACAGACGTCTGTGGCTTATCCAGCCTGACCGGTGAAGACCGTCGGATCCACACTCTTTGGATTTCCCAGTACAACGAAGCGGATGTTGCGCATGTACTTCTGCGCGACGCGCTGAATGTCAGCCGGAGTCACCGCGCTCAGTTTCTCGAGAAAGTTAACCGAGTTGCGCCAACCCCCGCCAATCAATTCATACTGCGCCAACTCACCCGCCTGCGCCGCGTTAGTCTCCTGGCCCAGGTAGTAAGTGGTCAGGTACTGCGCAATCACCGCGTGAATATCGTCGTTGCTTACCGGTTCAGTTTGCAGGCGGTTGATCTCGTTCAGCATCACGCGAATCGATTGATTCGCATCCACCGCCGTCACGTAAAGCCCGCCGACGTTCGCAGCCTGCGTTCGCAGAAACGCGTCCGGCGCATACGACAGGTTTCGCCTCACGCGAACTTCCTCAAACACGCGATCACGCAACATCGAACTCGCCACTCGCATCGCGTAAATGTCCGGCGAGGTCAACGACGGCGCCGTGAACAAACCCTGAACGTAGTTCGTCGGCAGTTCGCGCGGCGTGACTTCCACAGTCGACTTGTTGAAGGTCAGCGCCGGAAGCTCTTCGGCCTTGTAATTGCCACGCGGCAGCTTGCCCAGACTGTCGGCCACCAGTTTTTGCACATCGGTCGGATTCAAATCGCCCACAATCACGAGCAACAAGCGCGACGTTTCCAACAGCTTCGTGTGATAACGGCGCAGGTCGTCGGGCGTGAGTTTCGCGATCGACTCAGGCGTGCCGCTCGTGTTGTTCAGGTATGGATGACCGGCGTAGGCAACGCGATCCTGTAGCCGCTGCAAGTAAACATCCGGACTGTCAGTGTCGTCACTGAGCGAAACAATCATTCGCTTTTGCACGAGCGACACGTCTTCATTCGTAAATGACGGCCGCAGTGCGACGTCGGTAAATATCTGCCACGAGCGATCGAAATGCATGCGCGTGGTGCCGAGCGACAACACTGAATAATCGTTGTTGGAACTGCTGCCGATGACGGTGCCCATGCGCGCTAATTCGGTGCGCATCCTGGCGCGCGGAAAGTTAGCGCTCGCTTCCGTCGCCGCGCTGAGCATCAGCGTTTCGATACCCGCGTTTTGCGCGTTGATGTTGGTCGAGCCGCCGCGAATAAAAAGTCCCGCCGCGACCGTCAAACTTCCCTCGCGGCGTTTCAACAAAACCTTCAGGCCGTTAACATCAAACTCACTAACCAGCGAGGCCTGCTTCGCAACGACGCTGTGCACGGTTTCCTGCGCCTGGCCTTTGCCCTGTTGTGTCGCATGCGAGGCATCGCCCGCACCAAACACGAGAACCGTGATTAGAACCCACGCGCTGAATATTCTCTTGATCTGTTCTTTCATTGACCTATTAGCTCTTCCGGTTGAATTTTTACCTGTCTTTGCGCCTCACTCGACATTAACGCCAAGCCGACGTGCGGCTTGCCCTGAATATAAGTGGTGATGTAACGGCTGATGTCGGCCCGCGACGTGGCCCGCAGTCGCGGCAGGTAACCACGAAAATACTCGAGCCCGGTCGACGCCCACCAGAAGCTCAATGTGTGCGTATAGTCGCTCAGTTTTTCACGTGAATAAAGATCGTCGGCTTCGAGCAAAGCCTTCGCACTTTCGAGCTCCTCGTCAGTGTAGTAGTCCTTGTCGTTGAAATGTGCGACTTCGTTGTACAAGGCCTTGATCGCTGCCTGCGCCTTGTCGGGAGTAGTTTGCGCAATCAGCATGATTGGTCCAACGTTGCGTTGCGTGTAATAACTCAAGTCAACTCCGGTCACAAGCCCGGTGTCGACCAGGTCTCGCTGAAACCGCGAATTTGGCTGCCGCAGAATAAAAGAGAAAACGTCAGCCGCGTAGGTGGCCGGATTGTCTTTGCCGATCGACGGACCGTGCCAGCCGATACTGATGATCACGTTTTGAATCGGCTGCACCACCACGGAGCCTTCGCTCTTCGGCAGCGGCGGATGTTCGACGAGCGGAAACTCAACAAACGGATCCTTTTCGCGCTTCGCCCAGTCGCCGTAGAACTCCTGGGCCATCTTCAAAACGTCCGCCGGACTAACGTCGCCGGTGATTACCAGCGCTGAATTGTTCGGCACGTAGTAACGTTGCTGAATCAGACGCATCATTTCGGTCGTCGCACCGCCGACAGTCTGGCGATTTCCCAACGGGTTCTTCCGGCTCGGATATTTGAAGAAAAGCCGGTTGTTCATCTCCTGGCTAAGATAGAAAAACGGGTTAGATTCGTTGCGATCGATCTCGCCAATCACGACTTCCTTCTCACGCACAAACTCACGATCGTCAAACGACGGATAGCGCGCCGCGTCTTTCATGAACTGCATCGCGGTGCGGAGGTTTGGGCTGGTGGTGGTGAAGTAGTAATCGACCACTTCCTCGCGCGTCGTGCCGTTGTAAGCGATGCCCATCTGTCCGATGCGCCGCAAATAGTCTTCGGCGTTGACGATCGCGCGGTTCTGTTTGAAAAACATGTGCTCGTAAAGATGCGACAAGCCGTTCAGCTCAGGCGGTTCGGTGTACGAACCGTTCTTCACTGCCAGCTCGATAGTGACGAGCGGAATTGAGTGGTCCTCGAGAATGATTACTTCCAAACCGTTCGGCAGCACGTGGCTGATCAGTTTGGCTTCGGGCAGTCGTGCCGGCGCCGTTGCCGCTGCGGCCGGCGCCGTTGGTCTTTCCGCTTTTCGCTGCGGGACTGCTGCCAGGAGAAAAGTTGAAGGCGTTAAAAGACTAAAAAGAAGTAGCGATACCAGGAAGGTTCGTTTCACGTATGGCTCCATTGCGACAAAGTAAACCAATAGATGCGTCCAAGCTAGCCACAGATTACACAGAATACACAGATTTTGTCTTTTTATCTGTGTTTACCGTCTTTTGGAAACTATTAGGCGGGCTTTTTGTCGCAGTGCGCTCCGATACGGGGCGGCATCGGTGCCGGTCGCGTTTGATAACCACTGAATTCGCGGCGTGCCTGACGAAGTGGTCTCGCCGGTCATTTGCATCGAGTAGGTGCGTTTGTCGTTGGGGACGAACAAAACCAGACGTCTCAAATTACGGCTCTCGCTCGAGTCCTTGCCGCTGAACAACAACTCCTGATAGCCATCCTCGTCCGCATCGACCAGCTCAGCGCTCCAGTTCGCGTGAGTGAATCCCTGGCTGTCGAGTCGTCCCTGCGCGCTGAGCGCGTACCTCTCGCCACGTTTCTCGAGCAACACAAAACTGCTGGTGCCGGCTCGTCGTTGATTGTTGACGGCAACAATCGCCGGGCCAGCATCAGTGTCAATGATTTCCAGGGCGCCGAGTGAGCCACGAATAAACTTCGCGGCGATCCTGCGCGCCTGTTCGAGTGACAACTGGCTTACCGGTTCAGGCTCGACGCGCGGTTGTTCCGCGCTGGGTAATGAAGCAATTTCAGTCTTGCGGAATGTGGCCGGTGTCATTTGCACTTGCGACGCAGCGACCGGTAGCGCCGCTTTCGGCAAACGAACTTCAGGCGCACTTTGGCCCGTGTAACCCCACGCCAACAACACTCCGAACGTCGTCACGAGAAAAGCGGGCGCGCCGACGCGAAACAGAAGGCTGCGTCCTGTGTCTGCGGCGGCCACCATCGCAGAGAGTGGTTCCACGTCGGGCAACGTGCGTTCGGGTTGGGTGATGCTACGTTCCAGCAGTGCTTTTGCGACGGCCGCGGTGCGCGGTCGATCGTCAGGACGCTTCGCAAGCAAAGTGTGAACTGCCAACGCGAGTGGACGACCGATGTCGGGTCGCAACTTCGGCAATGGCGGCGCCGGTGCGGTCGCTTGTTTGATCAGCAATGCTGATTGCAGCGGATCGACAAACGGCGGACGGCCCGCGAGCATTTCATACAACAACACACCGAGACTGTAGAGATCGCTGCGCGCACCGACGCGTTGGCCCAAACATTGTTCGGGCGACATGTAGCGTGGCGTACCGATCAACTGGCCCGAACCGGTGCTGCCACACGTCGCGGTTGACTCCGCTGACGAGGCGAGCACTTTTGCCACGCCGAAGTCGAGCACGCAAACGCCGCGTGGGCCAAGCAGGATGTTTGAAGGTTTCAGATCGCGATGGACGATCCCGAGCCGATGTGCTTCCTCGAGCACGTCGCAAATCTGCGTGGCGATTTTGATGGCGCAGCTGAAAGTGAATCTCCCTTCGCGCGCGAGCACCTGCGACAGAGTTTCGCCTTCGACGAATTCCATCACGATGAAATGGCGGCCGTCCGGCAGATTGCCCGCGTCGAAGATTATCGCCGCGTGTTGATGACGTAGTTTCGCCATCGTGCGCGCTTCACGCAGAAATCTTTCCGCGACGTCAGCATCGCCGGCGAACTCGCGCTTGATGATCTTTACCGCTACTGGACGTTCGAGACCCAGGTGAGTGGCGAGATAGACAGTGCCCATTCCGCCGGTCCCAATTTCGCGTTCGATCCGGAACCTGCCGGCGATAAATTGGGGGACATCCATATCTGACCTTCTTTCGGGTTAGAGGCCGTCAGGGCTACAACTACTAACTTTTGCTTTGGGCTGGGGGAAGAGTCCGACTACGCCGTCGGTTGGCGCTTAGTTTAGCACATTTTGTGGGACAGGCATTCTTGCCTGTCACGGGCACGGGGACAGACCAACCCGAATGACAGACAAGAATGTCCGTTCTACTGTTTATCAAGTCCCGGATGGGGCGCCGAGACATTGGGGATCCAAAACACTTGTCCGTTTACTTCGACACTGCGGAGCCCGCGTTTAGGAAGATCTTTTTCCTTCAGTCCGAGAAAGGTGAAATGCGGCAAGTCGCTCAGCACAGTTTGAAACCAACCATGCTTTGCCATGATCTCGCGCACACGCGGATTCTCAAACTCATTTACATCAAACGCAAGCATCGCGATGTGTTGGGAAGTGCCTGGGGCGGCGATTGAATAGAGAATGGATTTGGATAAGTCTTTGCTGAAGTAGATTCCCGTCTTTTCGAGATCCAAGACCTCAGCAACCTGCTGCGACAGCGGCAGGGCGCGCAAGCGATTCACGTCGTCGGCCGTGAGACGGCCTTGCGAGAGCCAGTAATCGAGCGCCGGATAAAAACGTGAATTCCAGAGACGAACACTGTCTTCGTAGTTGCGGCGTGCGGCTTCGGCGCCGTCGCGCGGTGTGATGTCGAGGCCTTCTTTCTGTGCCTCTTCGCGTGCTTTGAGCAGATGTTTCAACGCTTCGGGCTGAAGCTCGACGGTATCGTAGGCGATGTATTCGGCTTTGACTCCGGCTTCGTCCTGAAACTTTGTCACCTGTTCTTCATTGGTGAATACACAAACCGGCGGCGGCTTCACTTTCTTGTCCGCAACGAAAACGGCACCGTATTCTTCGAGAATGCGCCGGGCGACTGGGTCTGCCGGAGGACAGATGAGGTCGAGCCTGGTCTTACGTTTCTTGAGAGCCTTCGTGAGTGCTTCGTAAAAGGGAACAGGCTCGGTGAACTCTCTTAATTCCCTAATCGTGTTTACAGGTAGCTGCTCTGTTGACATGTTCTCCAGTGCCGGTGTTGCCGCGCCTACAACACTGCGACAGATCAGAATAAAAACGAAACTTATGAATCTTGCGCCGCAAACATGAAAGCCAGTTCTCAAATGACCGCTCCCGAAAGCGAAGGAGATGATAAGTGTCGGCATTTCATGCGGTCAACAGGGGTTATCCTGATATGTGCTAACCTCAGTTCAGGAAAATTTATGAAAAAAGCAGGTTTGTTTATGGAATTGGTCGCGACTTATCGCAAGCACGGGTGGGAATTGCGAAGCGCGCTGCTGCAACATGCCACTCAATCTGAGTTCCATGCCGAGGAGGCGGAGCTACTCAAAAACGTTCAGGTACGCGAAACCCTGTTTGACGCGCTCTGGTTTTCCAGACCGTCGCACAATAAGCGCGAAGCATGGGAACTCCGCCTGCTGGCACAAACTCCCTACGCGCTCTTTGAAACGTTTGAACAGGATGAAACTGAGGAAGAACGTCAGGATGTCAAGCAGGAGATGGAGGCGCGGATGCGCGACTACGTTTCCGGAACTTAACCCGAACACAAAACCATCCACAGATTACGCCGGCTCTGTGTAATCTGTGGATGGCCTTAAACCGAACGTTACTGTTTACCCATCTTCACCGGAATCTCTAACTGCTCTTCACCACGCATCACGACCACCTTCACCGTGCTGTAAGGCAACGCCCGCCGCACGCGCATCAGGAATTCATCAGTCGTGCGAATTGGAACACCGTCGAACTCGATTACGACGTCGCCTTCTTTAATCCCGGCGATATCTGCCGGACGGCTTTGCAGCAGTGAATTAAGCTTCACGCCGTAGTTGTGTTTCCCGGGCAGCTCGACGCGCTCCGCGTCACCATCTTCGTAACCAAACTGCGCGCGCCCTTCGGGACGTCTTTCAAAGTCTCGCGTCAACCTATTCAACTCGTCTCGTGAAACCGTGGTGAGCTGAGTCCTCTTCTTTTCACCGTCGCGGATGTACTCGACTTCAACTGTCTTGTTGATCGGCGTGCGCTCCATCAAGTTGCTCATCTGGTCTTCGTCGCGTATTTCCTGTCCATCGAACCTGGTAATGATGTCGCCACCGACCAGACCCGCCTTATCTGCCGGTCCGCCGGGCGCGTCAACACGACCGAACGTCACGCCGTTGTCCGTCGTGTCGAAACCGTCAACTCCAACGTACGCCTTATTGACCGGCTTGAACACAGGGGCGCTGACGCTCTGCCGAATCGGATTGACGATCGCCGTGAACGCTGCGGCGCCGACGAAAAAGACGAGCAAGCCGACAAACATCCACGTCATGCCGCTCATCTTGCGCTTCTTCGGAATGGCCAGTGGCGCACTTCCGGACGCCGACGCGAAATTGCCACTGCCAAATTGACCGGCATCGCCAAAACTCGTTCCGAGGCGAAATCCGCAGTTACGGCAGAACCGTAATTCCGACGGCATCGCCGAGTGGCAGTTTGAGCAAGTGATCATCGTGGGGCTCGACGACAATGGCATTTCAGGATTCTCCGACATAGAACGCTATCCTTGGGTTTAGGTGAAGGATATACGACGAGTTTCTATACGCCAAATAATCTTTGCCGGTTGCAGTCAGTTTGTGGCAGCGAACTTGCGCTGGCACACTGGATGCTCGCATTCTATCCCCGGGAGGACCAGCTAACGTGGAAATAACCAAAGCGCTCGCCGCACTACAGCCCCTTTATGGCAAGGACAACGTAGAAATCATCACGACCGATGGGCGGCGAGTCAGGGGTACGGTTCGGAGTATGAAAACCACTCAGGCCCTGACGACCCCCAGCGTCAAAATCCAATGTGCTGACGGCCAAATCGTAAAAATTCCTTTCCCGACCATCGCTGAAATCAAAGACCATAACGTTGCCGCCAGCAGCTAGCTGCATATTTCGCCTCTTGGGGCATTGCACAAAAAAGTACTCGCGTTTTGATTTTCTCTGTGCAACAGAGAAGAGCTATCCGACGACTTTTTGTGCAAAGCCGCCTCTTGGCGTATATTACGCCGTTCTATGCCCTCTCTTTTCATGATCGACGACTTCGGCGATCGCATTGCAACGGTGTGGTCCGAGCTGCGTCCCGCCACTCGTGGATTAGTCGAACGCGCCCTGCAAGCAGCAGCCACTGGCAGTCAAACAACGCGCAGTTTTCAATACGACGCTCGTGCCGACCTGGAACTGAGCCGCTTCCTCGCCGCCCTCGACGATCGCGCCGCGGAAAAGACCGGAGCACTCGACGCGGAAACGGGTGGCAAACTCAAATCTGTTGCCGACACGCTCGCGAGTGTGTTGCAGGAGCAAACCGAATCCGCCGAAGTGTTTGCGCAACTCGTCCAGCGCGCGGAGATGCAGAAGGATTACAAACGCATCGATTCCCTCGCGGATGCGCTCACGTCGCGTTTTCCGCCGAGCGAGATCTGCGAGTTGGCCCGTTCTGAAGACGTGATTGTGCGGGAGTTGGCGAATGAAGCGTTGGCGCGTTGCCCGGTTTCGGTGCTCGCCGCGCTGCTGAGCGATCCGGTTGACGCGGAAACAGCGCGTTATGCGCTGCGCCGGCAAATTGTCGAGTATGGTTCCGAAGATGCGCGCCGGATCCTGGCCGTGCTCGATCAGGAAGAGATGTGATGGCCCGCGTGATTGCCCACCCGATTGTTAGCCAGGTGATGCAGCTTTTCGACGACTTGATCGATTAACCAGTTTGGCGTTGAAGCGCCGGCAGTAACACCCACCTTCTCCACGCCCCTTAAATCATCCGGATTGATCTCCGCCGGAGTTTCAATCAAAAAACTCTTCTTACACTGTTCCTGGCAGACGGCCAACAGCTTCACACTGTTTGAGGAGTGTCTGCCGCCGATGACATAAAACGCATCCACCTGTCCGGCAAGTGCGCGTGCGGCGTCTTGCCGATCGCGAGTGGCGGAACAGATCGTGTTGACCACCTGTGGCTCCGTGTCGGCTTTTTCGCGAACGGCTTCCGCGACTTCTAAAAACGTCTGCAGCTTGATGGTTGTTTGTGAGACGACGAGTGGTGAACGAAGCGGCGGCAAAGATGCGACTTCCGCCGCGTCGCGCACGACGTAAGTATTGTCTGGAGCGTAACCAACCACGCCGATCATTTCCGGATGATCGGGATTTCCCGCCACGACGACGTCACGTCCCTGTCGCGCAGCGCGTTCCGCCAGATGCTGCACGCGAGTGACAAACGGGCAAGTCGCGTCGATCACTTTTGCGGCGCGCTGTTCGAGTTCGCGCTGTACCTGCGGCGTCACGCCATGCGCACGAATGACAGCAATCGTATCTGCGTCGGCTTCCGCTGGAGAATCAATAGTGGAGACACCCTGCGCGCCCAAGCGTTCCATCTCCTGCGCGTTGTGGATCAGTGGTCCAAGCGAGCGAATCGGCCGCGCGCCTTCTTCAACCACCTCTTCCACCATCTCAACCGCGCGTTCGACGCCGAAACAGAATCCGTATTCGTCTGCGAGTAGGACTTCCATAAATGATCTTTTCCGAGTTCGCCGTTCTGAGTTCAGCCTCCGAATCAGACACCGCCTGCTTGAGGCTCGTCAGCGGGGGTTCGTCTGCACTTTTCCCGCCACTCGTCTCTCAGCCGGTCGCCGCCGGCCACACGGTCGTCGATCCACTCGATCTCCCAATCGACCGCGCTGCGAACCGTCGAGAGCACCGCTTTCTTGAGATCGCCTAGCGCATGGGCCAGGTCTTTCGGCAGAATTGCGTAAGAAAAGTCGCCAATCTGGCGCAAACCATCACAAACAGCGTCCACTACGTCATTCGCACAACTTCGGGCTTCCTGCATACCTAAGCCTCCGGGAAGGATTCTAGCAAATCTGCTTTACGGTCGCACGGTGGCTTAAGTTCGGCCACAGATGAACACGGACTCCCACGGACTAAGCCGGTAAGCCGTTGCGGGCGATCTTTTCCATCTCATTGCAGAAGCGATCGAGTTCGCCCAGCGTGGTGTAGACGTTGGGCGTGATGCGGATGCCTTTGAACTCTTCGTGCACGATCGGCGTCGTGAAAATCCGGTGCTTGGTGAAAAGGTAACTGCCAATGGCCGTCGGATCTACCCCCGTGACCTCGACATTCGCAATCGCGCACGACTGAGCCGGATCAAACGAGGTGTTGAAACGAATCTTCGGCACGTCCTGCAAACGATTCATCCAGTAGCGCGAAAGATAGCGCAGCCGCGCTTCCTTCCGTTTGCCGCCTATCCCCGCGTGAAACAGCATCGCTTCGCCAATCGCGAGACGCGGCGCCGCGGAGTGGGTACCGATCTCTTCAAACTTGCGAATGTCGGTTGACTGTTTCGACTCCGCCGCCATCAACGGCCACAGCTTTTCGATCTTGTCGCGCTTGACGTAAAGGAGTCCGCTGCCTTTTGGCGCGTAGAGCCACTTGTGCAGGCTCGTGCCGAAGTAGTCGCAGCCGAGATCTTTTTGTCTGAAGTCAAACTGCGCAAACGAATGCGCGCCGTCGACGATGGTTTCGATTCCCTTGGCGCGGGCCATTTCGCAGACAGCTTTCACCGGCGTGATCTGGCCGGTGATGTTTACCTGGTGAGACATCAGGATCAGTTTGGTCCGGTTCGTGATTCCTTTCTCGAACGCAGCGGTGATTTCGCTGACGTCTTTGGGCGGAATCGGGATCTTCACCATCTTGAGCACGAGCCCTTCGCGGCGTTCGCGTTGCCGCAGAGTGGTCAACATCCGCGGATAGTCCTGCGTGGTCGTGAGGATCTCGTCGCCGGGTTTGAAGTCCATGCCCATGAGGCAGATCTCGAGCGACTCAGAGGCGTTGCGTGTGATCGCGATCTCCTCGCGATCGCAACCAAACAGTTCCGCGAGGCCGGTGCGAATCGTTTCCGATTGCGGCTCGAGTATTTGCCACATCGTGTAAGCAGTCGCGTCTTCCTGCTGCCAGATGTAACGGACGAGGGCTTCGGTGACGATGCGTGGACTCGGCGAGACGCCGCCGTTGTTGAGGTTGACGATGCCGCGCGTGACGGTGAAGGAATTTTGAATGACCGACCAGTAGTCTTCATCCATCGCGGCCTGCTCTGGCGTCAGGTGCGCAACATTTCGCGTTGCTGCTTCGACCTCTTTAAGCAGCGCGCCGATAGTGGGGACAGAGAGTGCGGCAAGGCCCAACCCCTTGCCGGCAAGCGAGAGGAAACTTCTTCGTGTGTTTACTTGTGCCACTACGAACCTCCGTAAACGACTTCGCCATTGATCACCGTCATGACGCAGCGCGTCTTCAGTATCTCCGCCTCTGGAACCTTCATGATATCGGCCGACAGGATCGTCAGGTCCGCAAGCTTCCCGACTTCGATCGAACCGCGCAGTTTTTCTTCAAACGCGGCATACGCCGGCCACAGCGTAAACATCTTCAACGCCTGCGCGCGCGTGACGGCTTCTTCCGGATGCCAACCCTCACCTGAGAAGCCCTTCTGGTCCTTGCGCGCCACCGCGGCGTAGAACTCGATCATCGGTTCGCCGCGTTCCACCGGCGCATCAGAGCCACCGGGCACGACCACGCCTGACCGGATGAAACTCTCCCACGCATACGAACCAGATAAACGATTAATTCCGAGGCGGCTAGGAGCGAAAAACAGGTCGCCGATCGCGTGCGACGGCTGCATCGAGGGAATGATTCCCAACTTTGCGAAACGCGGAATGTCCGCCGGGTTCACGATCTGCGCATGCTCAACGCGCCAGCGCGGATCGGCAACCTTTCTTTCCGCGGGCGGCACGGCTTTCAGTGCTGTTTCGTATTCGTCGAGTATGAATCGATTCGCGCGATCGCCGATCGCATGCGTCTCGACCTGAATGCCCTTGCGCAAAGCGTCAACCAGCATCGGCCGCAAGTCTTCCACTTTGACTGTCAGAAACCCGGAGGTGTCCGGCGCGTCAGAGTACGCAGCCTGCAATGCCGCTCCACGCGAACCAAGCGCCCCGTCGGAAACAACTTTGATCGACCGCAGCGTAAATCGATTATCAAAAGCGCCGATCGTTGGCCCCTCGTTTAGCAATCGTGTCGCATTCGATCCCGGACCATAAACCGCCTTATAGATCCGCAACTTGATCGCGCCGGAAGTGTAAAGCTTTTTGAAGCTCTCGACGTCGTTGTAAGTGCCGCCCGCATCCTGAATCTGCGTCCAGCCGAGCTCGATGTTTCGTTTGACGCCGAGCACCACCGCGCGCTCTGCATCTTCGCGCGAGGTCGGCGGCACTTTGCTGCGCACCAATCCCTGCGCGGAGTCGAGCAACATGCCGTTGGGTTCGCCGGACTGTTTGTCTTTTGAGATCTCGCCGCCGAATGGGTTTGGAGTGTTTTTATCGACGCCGGCAAGTTTCAGTGCCGCACTGTTGGCGACTGCGCCGTGTCCATCGGCGCGTCCGAAAATCACCGGATTGTTTGGCGCGACTTTGTCGAGGTCCCAGCGCGTGGGGAAAACCGGCGGTTGCCAGTGCGTTTCGATCCAGCCGCGGCCGGTGATCCACTCGCCTGGTTTTGCCTGGTCCACCCGTGCTTTCACCTTCGCAAGAAAATCTTCCAGACTGGTCGTGCCTTCGAGGTTCAAAGTCATCTCACGCAAACCGACGCCCGAGAGATGCTGGTGCGAGTCAGTGAAACCGGGCAGCACGGTGTTGCCGTGCAGATCGATCACGCGCGTGCTGGCGCCCAGGTATTTTTGCGCGGCGGCATTTGAGCCAACAAACATGATGCGATCGCCTTTGACAGCGATCGCCTGTGCCTGTGGCGCTTTATCATTCGCGGTGTAAACGTTTCCGTTTTTGAAGACGATATCGGCCGGAGCAACGCGCGGCTGAAGCGGCATGAAACTCACGAGCAGCGCGCTCACTACGATTAACAGGAGTCTCATAGTTCTCCTCTGCTGTTTGAATAAGAATGCGGGATGGCGTGCGGAAAAGTTTATATCATGGGTTTTGGGCGTTGAGAAACTCTGCGAGCTGCGCGCGCGTCGGCAACGCGGTGCGCGCGCCCAGAGCGCTGCACTTCATCGCGGCCACCGCGTTGCCAAATATCAAGCTCGTTTCCACATCTGCGTCCGTGAGAAATCCGTAAAGAAACCCGCCGCGAAACGCGTCGCCCGCGCCGGTCGTGTCACGGCAACCACCGGGCGCTCGATAGCCGCGCGATTCGATAAACTCGCCGTCGCAATAGACCACCGCACCCGCGGCGCCGATCGTCATGCCGACAACCGCACAACCGTAGCGCCGGTGTAGTTCGATCAGTGCGGCGCGTTCGTCAGCGATGCCGGTGAGGCGATGCG
>Ga0187894_10001092_pt1 | contig 36029 bp, 33 predicted proteins | sample GBC1701081metaG_FD_136650 | JGI IMG/M metagenome (GOLD analysis project Ga0187894, IMG submission 136650) | White microbial mat communities from a lava cave in the Kipuka Kanohina Cave System on the Island of Hawaii, USA - GBC170108-1 metaG ...
AGCGGAAGCCGAGAGTAGAGGTGAGGGACGAGAACGGGAGCGCTTGCGGAGCGCTCGGCGGGTCCAAACAACGCCCGGGGAAGACTGGGCCTCGTTCACTCGGCCTTCTTCAGGTCGAAGTAGTTACGAACCGGTTGTCGCCTGAGGGGGCGAGGGTGACGACGCTGTCCCCGGCGGCGTAGCGCTTGCCTCCTGGCGCCTCCAGTTCGGAGCCGGTCACCGAGCCATCCTTCACACGGCGTTTCCTTGCGGTCTGATTGAGCGCGGCGACATCGACTCGGCGCCAGGCCAGCAACACTGACTCGCTCCCAGCTCGAACCTCCGCGTGCCAGGCGTCGACAGCTGCCTCCACGGCGTCCTGCCGGGTCGGCACGACCTCCAGTCGGTTGTTGCGCTGATACCAGGCGACAGCGTCCGCAACCTTCCCCGCCCGGAGAGCTTCGAGCGCTCGGCGTTCTCCAATGTCCCGTTGGCGAACGTTCTCGTCGAGGACGTGAACGGCCGAGTCGTGGCGGTTGACGAGGGCCTCCAGCCCGCCGCCAGGACCGACGGAACCGAGCTGGCGGTGGTCGCCGATCACAACGGCCTTCGCACCGGCCACATTGGCGGCGGCAAGGAGCTTGAGCATGGCCGGGTCGTCCGTCATTCCCGCTTCGTCGATCAGCAGGATCGTCCGCTCCTCGAGGCGGAGCTTGCCGTGTTCCATGCGCCACACGATCGAGGCGATGGTGCGGCTCTCGACGCCGGCCTCGTCGTGCAGGGCGCGTGCCGCCTGACCACTGATGGCCGTACCCAGCACCCGGTAGCCCTCGGCCTCGAAGGCAGTCCGGACGACCTCGAGGCTGGTCGTCTTGCCCGAACCGGCGATGCCGACCACCAGGTCGAGTCCTCGGCCCGAGGTGGTGATCGCCTCGGCGGCTCGTCGTTGGCCTTCGGTGAGCGCCCGACCCAGGGTTGCCTCCTTGGCTGCGATTGCAGCACGAACCCTGCCCAGCTCCACAGCCGCCTTCCCGCCGCGGCCAGCCAAGCGTTCGGTGACCGCGGCGATGGCCGCCTCGGTCGCGAGTGCGGATGCTGCCGCCCAGGCCCGGCCTCGGGCACCGGGTTGGCCGACGAGCGGGATCGCCTCGGGATGACCGATGACACCGGAAACCACTCGGTCCAGTTCGTCGGTGGCGCACCCGTAGAGCATCGGCGCGGCCAGGCGGACAACGTCGGGCTGGGTGAATGCCTTGCGCTCCGCCAGCGGTCCCGATGGGCCGATCAGACCACGGACGATCTCGGCTCGCTCCGCCTCGCCGAGGGATCGGAGCAGCCGGCGGTGTTCGTCCTGAACCACCCGAAGCCGCTGTTTGATCTTGCGGGCGGGCCAGCCGATCGAGTCGAGCTCGTCGTACCAGCGCAGCAACAGTGACTCCGGGGAGTCGTCGGTCTTCGCGTCCCGCGTGGCGCGGGCAGCGATGCCACGGGCTCGGTAAGACGTGAACCCCTCAGCCTCCATGGCTTCGTCGATCTCGGTCGAACGCTTGGAGAACAGGTCGGTGACCGCCGTCGGGATGCCGTCGATAGCCCAATGGTCGAGCTTGCCGGATGGCCCGTGGTCGGCCTTGATGGCATAGCCCAGCTCGACGGCCTTGGCCGCCGCCGCCATGCGACCCACCATGGTCGCGGCGTGGACCAGGTCTCGAAGCCCGCCGGTGTCGAGGCCCTTCCAGCCACCACGATCGTCGAGCATCTCGGTGAGGTTCGCGACAAGGACGTGGTCGTGCGGGTTGGGGTCGCCGGAACGGGAGACGGCGTGTCGGGTGCGGGCCCAGATCAGCCCGCCCGTCGGTGCCCGTCGCTGGGCCTTGCCACGCCGCCCGCCCTGGCGGGCGAACCATTCCTCCAGGTAGCCGACGGTGGCATCGGTCTCGGTATCGAGGAGGGCGTGCATGTCGTCGGCTTTCCCCAAGAGTCCGAGCATGGCCACGCTCTTGTGGGCAGCCACCACCAACTCGACTCCGGGCCGCTTGGTTTCGACCAGTCGTGTCCCCAGGTGCGGGTCACGGGCGCCGCCTTTGCCGAAGACTGCCTCGTAGCTGGCGTCGTCAACGGCGCCGACCAGGCCGAGACGCGCGGCTACCTGACCGCCCCACTGAAGCGGCGTCTCACCCCGGCTGCCGTAATAGGCGACGGCTCGGCCCTCGAAGTCGTCACCGCGGCCGAGCACCGTTCGGCGGTGATACTCGACCGAGTCGACCCCCATCATCCGTAGCCACGCCACAGCGCCTCCCGCGGGACGCAACCCGGAGGGGTTGCAATCGTGTTCTCGCTATTGGGGTTATGGCTCGTGAGGTAGGGGTTGGTCGAGGAGTTCGTGGTGGCCGGTCGGCCCTGGTCGCTGTCGACATCGGGAGGACGGTGTTGGTGTCGATATGGTCGTGATCGGTGCTGTTGGAGCGTGACGGCGACCGCCTGGTCGACGTGGGAAACCTTGCTTGGACGGTGATGGTCCCTGACCAACAGTGGCGGGGCAGGTACGGATGCTTCGGTGTCCTGAGGAAGTTGACGGACGCTCGAGAGAAATCGGGTCGATGACGGGCTTAGTTGTGTAGGCGATCAACCCACTTCGGGTCCGAGGTGATCGGACCTTCCTGTACTGAGATTCCAGGAGGCGACATGCCCACCACCAATCAGCTACCCACCCTCATGGACATCACCCGGCTCGCCGAGCACCTCGGCGTGGCCCCACGCCACATTCGCCGGCTCGTAGCCGAGCGGCGCATCCCGTTCATCAAGTGGGGCCACCTCATCCGTTTCGACCCCGACGAGATCGCGGCGTGGATCAACGAGTGCCGCCGCCGGCCGGGCGCGCCTCGGATCGGCGCCTGAGGAACGGACCATCAGAGGCAGCCCAAGGCATGGAGCCGGCCGGGCTGACACACCCAGCCGGTATCCTGGGATCACGCTCGAACGCTGAGCGCTCGCGGCGTCTGCCGCCTCATCGCTGACCGCACCCCCATGGTGCTCAGGAGGACGAGGCATGGCCACCAGACGTCGCCAACTCGGAGCAGTCGACCGTCTCCCATCTGGCCGCTATCGCCTGCGGCTGACTGACCCGGCCACCGGTGCGCGTGTGGCGGGCGGGACCTTTGCCGCCAAGGCTGACGCTGAGAAGGCCCTGGCGGCCGCCGTCACCGCGCAGGACCGAGGAACCTGGGCGTCGTCGCGTAGCACGCTCACCCTCTCCGACTACTCGACCCAGTGGCTGGGATCCCGGTTGACGAGCAACGGCGCCCGACTCCGGCCTCGGGTGCGAGAGCTGTACGAGGGCCAGCTCCGTCTACACATCCTGCCCACCCTCGGACGCGCCCCGCTGTCCAAGCTCCGCACGACGACGGTGCGGTTCTGGTACGCCACCCTCACCGACAGCGGGCCTGGGGCGAGCACCGCGGCCAAGTGCTACCGGCTGCTCCGGGCGATCCTGAATACGGCAGTGGAGGACGGGCTGTTGGCCGTGAACCCCTGCACCATTCGAGGCGCCGGCGCCGAGCGGGCACCCGAGCGGGCCATCCCAACGATTCCGCAGGTACTCGCGTTGGCCGATGCCGTCGACCCCAGGTACCGGGCGCTCGTGCTCCTGGCCGCCCTCGGGGGGTTGCGCCGGAGCGAGTTGTTCGGCCTCCAACGCCGCCACGTCGACCTGACGAAGGGTCTGGTGACGGTCGAGGCGCAGCGCCAGCAGCTGGCCCATGGACAGCTCGTGATCGGCCCGCCCAAGTCCGAGGCCGGTCGACGCACTGTCGCGGTGCCGCCGCAAGCCGTCAACGCCCTGAAAGCCCACCTCGATTCCTGGACGGCTCCCGACGCCGATGCCTGGGTCTTCACCGGCGACAAGGGTGGCCCGCTACGCGACGCCGTCTGGCAGCACGAATGGGACGTGGCCCGCCGGTCGGTTGGTCTGCCTGGCTTGCATTTCCACGACTTGCGCCACGTCGCAGCAACTCTCACGGCCGCCACCGGCGCCGGGGTGAAGGAGATCATGCACCGGCTCGGGCACTCGTCGACCCAGGCGGCGTTGCGCTACCAACACGCCACGCCAGAGCGTGACCGGGCCATCGCGGAGGCGATCTCTCAGCTTGTCGAAGCGGCCGCCAGCCCCCGTCCTGAACCCTCGTGACCCGGCCGTGACCGCCATCCTTGGGTCACGCCAAGATCACGGCGGCTTCAGAGGGACGGATCCGGGCTGGACAGCAGACTCGGAAACCACCTCTGACCTGTGCCGATGTGGAGAGCAGGCGAGCGGGCGCTCGTCGGGCATTGCCTCCGACATGTCGAGATCCTCGAACGTCGCGAGCATAGCGAGCTACGTTTTCGTAGTTGTGAGGCTCAACTATGAGATCCCGGACGCCGTACACCGAGAGGCGAAGGCCGCCGCAGCGCTCCAAGGTGTCACTCTGCGCGATTTCCTTATCGCCGCCCTGACCGAGAAGGTGCGGCTAGAGGCCAAGGAACGGTCAGGAACCGATGGGACATAGACAGTCCACCGTTTCCCTATTCTCCGGCGCAATGGGGTTCGACCTCGGGCTGGAACGCGCCGGTTTCAAGATCCTGACGGCTGTCGAATCGAAGCGCATCGCCGCCGACACAATCGCGGTTAACCGCCCAAGCATCGAAGTGTTCGACCGCCCCGTGGAAGACGTGTCCGCGCATGAGCTGCTCGACGCGGCGCGGCACGGCGTCGGCGAGTTGGAGTTGATCAGCGCCGGGCCGTGCTGCCAGGCGTTCAGCACGGCCGGTAAACGACAGTCGATGGCAGAACCCCGCGGCAATCTGTTTCGGCATTTCCTCGACATTGTGTCCGAAACGAAACCTCGGTTCTTTGTCATGGAGAATGTGCGGGGGCTGCTCTCCGCGGCGGAGCAACACCGGCCACTGGCCGAGCGCGGACCTGGGCATCCCCTGCTGAAGCCGGAGGAACGGTACGGCTCAGCGTTCGCGACCGTGCTTGAAGAGTTGCGCGGCACTGGATACTCAATTTTCGTTGATCTGTTGAACGCCGCCGATTTCGGAGTCCCGCAACGTCGCGAACGCCTCTTTATCGTCGGCTCTCGTGACGGGCAGCGCGTTGACCTTCCCACACCCACCCACGATCGGAACGGTGGCAGGGGGCGTAAGCCAAGATGGCGGACGCTGCGCCATGGGCTGAAGGGGCTGAAGGATCCGGAGCCGGCCTACACGAACTTTGCTCCCGGCAAGATCAAGTTCGTGAAACTCGTACCCGAAGGCGGTAACTGGCGGGATCTGCCCGAGTCGATGTGGAGCGAAGCCCTCGGCGGGGCGGCGGTCTCATGGGGTGGACGCACTGGGTTTTACCGACGACTGAGCTGGGATGAACCGACGCCGGCACTCACCACCCGACCCGATTCGAAGGCGACGATGTTCGCCCACCCTGACCTGGACCGACCGCTCTCCGTTGCCGAATACGCCAGGATTCAGCAGTTTCCCGATGACTGGGTGATCGAAGGGACGATCTCCCAACAGTACGAACAGATCGGCAACGCGGTGCCAGTCGGTCTCGCCGAAGCGGTTGGGCGTTCGATCCGCAGGGCAGGGCAGCACGCAACTAGCCGATACAAGCCCGGTGTCGTCTACTGCGCCAACGATCAGCTCATTCACCGCATTCGTGAGGGCAGAGGATCCGTCCTGAACCCCGAACGCATGCGGGCCGTCCACGGTCTCACCGCCGCACGTGAGTGGATGAAGGGCGTGCATGATCTGCGCGCGGCCGTCGCTGACGGCATTGTCTTACTCAAGTAGTCGGCAAGCGGCTACGTCGGTGACGACGCTGACCCCTCGCCTCGCCGACCGGGTCCACGTTAGTGTGATTGCCGGGGCAGGTCGCCTCGGTCTCCACGAGGTGCACGGCGGGCGGTGACGACCACGTCGCCATCGCCGATGTCGCTCGCGGTGATGCTCCAGTTGCACATGTTCGCGTCGTCCATAAGAAACCGGAGGCGGGCAAGCCACCGAGGCACCATCGCTATCGGGCAGCACAGCATGAACACGGCGTCGATGTCGTTGGCCTGAGCCGCCTTAACCCATGCCAGATAGCGGTTCAATCGCACGACGGTGGCAACGCACCCCGGGTCTTCGGTGTGCTTTGCGTCGCCGATCATCCACCGGGTCGCGTTCGGATCGCATGCTGCAAGGTCGGGGCGGCTGCCATCGGCGAGCTCGGGGTGGCTGACCGTGTAGCCCGCGAGCCCGGCGATGGTGCGGAGCTTGTCGGCCCGCGATTCGTGGGCGATTGATGGTGCCGTCACGCGGATGCCCCAAGCAGCCCGAGCAGTTGAGTGACTTCGGCGAGCAATGCTTCCCGTGTTGGGCTCTCGTCGACCACGTCTCCGAGGAGATCCCGGGCGGTCTGCTCCTTGTCGATGAGACGCCGGTACTCGCTCAGTTCGATCGTGTTGTCACACAGAAGCACGAAGTATTCGACCTCGCGTTCCTGCCCGCGACGGTGGATCCGGTCAAGGCTCTGGAGGTAATGCGCCGCCTGGTTCGAGAAGGACTCGTAGACGGCGTAGCGGGATCGGTGCAACGTCAACCCGGCGCCGGCGGCGGCGGGGTTACCGATGAAGAGCATGGTGGAGTCGTCGTCCTGAAAGTCGCGGACCGCGGCACGACGATCGTCTTGGGACGAGACCGTTCCGTCGTATCGCGCCGGGTTGAGATCCGCGTACCGCCTCATAATCGTGTCCAGGGAGCGGGTGTAGAAGGACCAGACCACCAGCTTCTCGCCCCGTCGCCTCACCAGTTCGTCCATGAGACCGTCCAGCAGTGTCAGCTTCGCAGGGGTCTCGGAGTAGCCGTCGACAACACCGGTCGGGTTAGAACACACCTGCAGCAACGCGCTGCGGCGTGCGAAGAACGACGTGATGTGCCGACGGAATTCGGTGTCTGACGTGACCCGAAGATCATCAGCGAGGTCATGCAACGCCGCCTCGTAGATGGACTGCTGCTGCGGGGCGAGGTTTACCGTCAAGCGCGTGAAGGATCTGCGCGGCAAATCCGGGAGGACGTCCATTTTGAGGTGCCGGACGTACACGACCCGGTCGGTGAGAACGCCACGAACGACCGGTGCCGCTTCGGCTCGATCGTCGGGCAAGGGCACTCCGTCGAATGCGGTGCCGAAGTCGACCAGGTTCACCTGCTGTACTAGGTCGTGCGGGGAGTTCGGGGCCGGGGTGCCGCACAGTACATATGCCCGGCCACACCATTCACGAAGACGTCGCAACGACCGCGTGCGGCGAGCGTCCAAGTTCTTCACGTAGAAGCTTTCGTCCACAACCAGAACCGCCCGCCCGTTGAACCCGCGTAGCAGCGCCGCCAGCTCCGCTTCCATGGACACCATGGTCTCGTAGCCGGCGACCACCACATTGCCCGGGTCGGCGATCGCGGCGAGCCGTTCGCGTCGCGATCCGGACAGCCGTGTGACCCGGTAGAGGTTCCCCGTGAACCGCCGGAAGTCCTCCGGCCATTCAGCGACCATGCTCTTCGGGGCGGCGATAAGCAGGAAGTCGGCTTCGTCCCGGGATGACAGCAGATCGAACGCGTAGATAGTCGTCACCGTCTTTCCGGCACCCTGCTCGTCGAACACACAGGCGCCGTAGCCGTCGGGGACGGTCATCGCTGCGACGTTCACGAGCTGGTGATCGTCAAGCACCCCATAGTCGTCAAGGTCAGGTGCGGCAACGCGAGCGGCGGCGGCACCACCGGCCTTGATGAGCTCGACCTGGTCACGCACCAAGGGATGCGCAGCCCGGGCGCGGACGCGGTTCCGTGCGAACTGCTGAGCCTGAGGCTGCCACACCAGGGCCGCGTTGGACGCAAGCAGCCGCGCCGCATCTCGTTGCTCGACCCGCAGCCCGCCGGTGGACTGACGCCCGGCGATGTCACCGAGCGCTTGTCGCAGAGCCAGGAGCGTGGCGCCCCGGCGGGGCAGGACCACGAAACCGTCATGGGTTTCAGCGACCCTAACCTCACCGACCGGATCAGTCGATGTCACCCAGCACCGCCTTGGCTTGGACGTCCACGATCTTCAACGTGTCACGAAGCCTGCGCAGATTTTCGGGACGGATCGAATCAGTGAACGCCGACACGGGAAGCTCGCGGAGGAACTTGGCGAACTGCTCGATGCGGGTGTTGGCTCCAAGTTCCCGGTTGGCGGCCTGGGCCATACGGGCGATCGACACTGCCATGTCAAGGGCGTCCTGCCCGTCTTCGATGTCCGTTGTGTCGATGGCTTCTTGCATCTTGACCATGGCGTCCTCGTTGGTGTGCACCACCTTGAGGTCACGGATTTGTCGCCAGTTCTTGAACTTCCCATCGAAGAGAAGGTCGAAAACCATCGCCCGGAACTTGTCGTCGTTCTCGAGGGTGTACGCGACACCGCCGGGCTGCTGACCCTTGGCCAACTCGTCGAAGTACTGAAAATACTTGCTGGCCCGGTGCTTGGCCTCGAACTGATCCCGGCCGCGCTTGGACACCTCGTGGATCTCGAAGGCGTCCGCCCACTGCACCATCTTCAGATATCGGTTGACGACCGTCGTATCCGGTCCGAGACCGAACCGCTTCGACAACTCCTTCTTCATCGTCGCTTGTTCGTTCTTGTTCGGGAGCGCCGGCGACAGGGCGAGAACTTCCTGCCACGCCTCGGACACCTTCCGTGCTTTCACGTACTCGGGCCAGTCAACCTTGTTGTCCGGTTCGAAGTTGCAGGACACGACAACTGCGTCACGGTCTGCGTCAATGGCATGGGTCGTGAGCTGGTGCACAAATACCCACTCGGCCCGCTGCTTCTCTTCGAAGGTGAACTCAGCGTTCTGGCTGTGCAGGATCAGCATGCACGCCGCGACTCGGCGGTTGCCATCGAGCAGGGTTCCGTCCACGTCGATGATCGGAGGCACACGCACACCGCTCGCCGCAATGGATCGTGCCAACGCCCAAATTTTGAACTGGTCGTCCTGGTCGTCCACGTCGATGCCGGGAAGCTTGATGACGCAGAGCATGATCTCCAATAGTTCGCCAGAGGTCGGGTTCCGGCCGTTCTCCCTTCGGAATTGGGCGAGGTGGATCTCCAATCGTTCGTTGCCACCCCACAAGTCAATGTCTTCCGCACGGACGAACCCCTTGTTCATTTGCACTTCGCGCTTGTGGAACACCGGGGTCGGGAACACCGGTCCGACCTCGACGTTGTCCCTGCCTCTTAACGTCACCTTCTTCACGGGTTCGGTGACCTTCGACTGTTCGTCGATTACGCGGGTAACGAACGCGTCCACGCCGGCGGCGAGCTCGTTGTTGGCGATCCGATCCCTAGTGAACTCCGGTGTTGCCGTGATCGCCTCCACCACGCGGGTCAGCAACTCGGCGAGCCGCCCGTCGTCGACCGGGTCGGGGTCGAGGGCGATCACGTCCTCCACGGTCGCGCCCATCTCAGGTGACAAGTTCCAGGCCTCCTCGATGATGCGCTGCAGAACCTTGTTCTCCGTGCTCGTGCCTTTGCTCATTGCTCTGTGTCCTCCTCAGAATCATCAAGAATCAGGTCAGTCAGCCGGAAGTCGCCGTCGACAAGTCCCTCTTCACGTGCGAGGCGCCCCAACTTCTCGAAGCCCCGCTGCCGCCATTTCTTCACGTTCTCGGGGTGCTCCCCGAGAATCTCGGCGATCATCCCGTTGGTCAGCGTGCTGACGCCGGCCTTGATGCCGTCCACCACAATCTCCATCACCCGTTTCACGCCCTCCGGGGTCAGCCGCCCCACCAGACGTTCGAAATGGTTGAACGCCGCCACCGTGCGTTCGTGGTCGGCATCGGGGACCCTGCCCAGCGGCACCTCGTCGGGGTCGAAGGCTTGCTCGGGCTCGGTCTTGCGCATCTCGTCCGCCGCCCGCCCGTACGCGACGGATACCAACCACGCGACTGACTTGCGGATCTGTCCGCCCCGCTGAATCTCCAAGTACATCGCGAGGAACGCCTCCTGGATGGCGTCGCCCAACTGCTCCTCGGTGATCCAGCTCCACTGGCCCCGAAGCCGTCCCCGCATCCTCGAGATCACCGATGGGATGAAGAGGTGCATCACGCTGTCCCAAGCCCGGCCCTCCCTCGCCGCCTTGTCCGCGGCCGCCGCCGCATGCCGCAAGTCGTCGTCCAACACTGTTCTCCTACTCTTCCAACCGGCACGATCTACCGGAAGTAGGTCGTAGAGCGGGGACAACCCCCGTCCACGCCGACGGCCCTTGCCTTCGGTATTGAGTCGTGGGGTGGGGACAACCCATGCCCACAGTGACGGCGCTCGTCCCTGAGATGAGACTCAAACCATGAGATCGCGTGGAGCGTGATCGGGCCATCGCGGAGGCGATCTCTCAGCTTGTCGAGGCAGCCACTGATGTCCGCCCTGAGCCTTCGTGGCCCGGCCGTGGCCGCCATCCTTAGGTCACGCCAAGGTCACGGCGGCTTCCGGGAACCCTGATCGGGCCGGTCCGCAGACCGAGAAATCGCCCCTGACCTGCGACGATACAGAGAGCGGGCGACGGGAATCGAACCCGCGTTCTCAGCTTGGGAAGTCTCTCCGGGTGGCTTGGAGTGGACCGCCGCGGACGTTTCCGCAGGTCAGCTCGTACGCCTGCACGGGCCCGGATCACTTCGGACGGTGTCGGATGTTGAATTAATGTTGAATGGCCTGGCGACCGCCTAGCTGTCGAGCCCCTGTTGGCTCGCGCGATGAGGAGGGACAGGTCGAGACGCCGGAGGTCGGTTAGCCGGCCGGGTGCGGTGTTCTATCCGAGGAGCGCGCGTCGTTCGCCGTTGAGGACGATACCGAGTTCGTCGGTGGCCATGAACCGGTAGCTCTGTGGCACATGGAAAGTCGCGCTGCGTCGGCGGAGTTCAGCGAGGGTTAGCGGATGGTCCAATTGCCGGACCCTACCAACGTTGATCGCCACGGCTACCGTGGCGCCGAGGAAGTACTCCACGTACTCACGCCAGGTCAGGCCTGATCTGGTTCCATGGATGCCCCACATCGCAGACGGGGAGCCGACGGTAGTCGACTTGACGATGAAAGACCCGACGATCGCGCGACGGTCCCGCGATCCGTAGAGGAGGACACTCGTGCCATCCGGGACCCTCCACAGGCGACGGCGGAACTCGACAGTCTTCGCCCCAGAGAGCAGCCGTTCAACGTGTGGTGAACGGACCGACAGCAGTACGACCGGCGTCGTCATGCAGCCATCGTAGCCAGCCTTACGAACACACGTTCGGTAACAGGTTGGGGACCAACGTGGGCGAGTCCTACTCCCGGTTCGAGTTCGCCGATGATCTCGCGATACTCAGCAAGCGTGATCGGCCTGGGGAACACGGTCGTGTGCGAGAATCGCAGCGCCATCACCTTGCGAGCTCTCGACATGCCGAGGATCTCGGTCCGATTTAGGACGCCCAAGTGCGAGAACCGGCTGATGAGCTGGTCGACCTCGCCGACGACGGTCTCGTCGAGTAGCGACCACGCACGGAGGGTACCGCCACCATGTCGCTTGTCGCCGGTAACCTGCCAAAGAAGGCGTGCGGGTGCTGCAAGCAGTGATGAGGCGGTAGGAGTGCGGAAGTAGACGTGCTCGCGACGCAACGCCACGGACCTGTTTCGTCCCCAAAGTCTGCTTTCGCTCAAGACGTGGTCGAACAGCTCGACGGCGTAGGTCACACTGATCGGGACCCGGACGGTGGGAAGGCCCGCTCCAGTGACAATCACTGGGTGGAAGACGCTCTCGACTGAGTGCGCCGCGACCGGAGTCGGTGTCAGTCGGGCGAGTGCCTCGGCGTGCTCCGGGTCGAGCCTGGCCGCCACCGGAGGCGCAGCGAGAATGGCGCCGATGCCCGCGATGGTGGACGCACCCATGATTGGCACGGCGATCGGCCGCTGACCGCGCAGGAAGCCCTCGGCGACGCAGCGGCTCTCGATCCACTGGCCCGGGCGCTCATCGGTGATCTGAACAGCCGGGGCGCCCAACTCCCGGCATCTATCCCGAAGCCAGCCGAGGAGTTGGCGTGCGAGCGTTGGTTCAGCTGGCCCACGGCGGACCCGACAGACCGGGACCTCGAGTATCTCGCCAGAGGTGAGTGCGCCGAGCGCTACAGGATTGCGGTTGTCGCAGAACAAGTACAGGTGGGTGCGGGCGACGTCGGTCGCCAAAGCGTGCAGGTGCTTGCGCCAGACCTTAAGGGTCTCGCCCGCCCTTTGATTAAGGAAGGTGCGGGCGATGCCATCGAGGTCGCCGGTAAGGACCTCGCGGACCTCGATGTCGGTGCCCTGCAGGTACCGGCCGTGGTAGAGTTCGCCGCGCACCAATTGGTCGGCTGCCAGGACCATCTCTGAGATCGCGACAACGTCGATATCTGCGACCTCCTTGAGGGCGGTGGCACATGCGGTGCGAAACGGAACGTCTCCGGTCACGAACCAGCGCGCACCGGCGGCCGCGGCACGGGCCGCGAGCAGGATGTCATCGAGATACCGGGCGCCCGTAGACCCGAGGGCATCAAGGGCGGCCGAGCGGAGCGTCTCCGCTATGTCGGACGAGTATCGGAGTTCGGCGAAGCCGCTCGCGTAGCGGGCGTGGCGCCGCCGAGCCGGCTCGTCCTCGTGGCCATTGATTTCGACCAGCGAGTAATCGACGAAGCCGAACACGACCTCCGCCTGGATCCAGTCGGCGAGAAGGTGTTCGACAACTTCGACGCTACCGTCGGAGCCTCGAATGAGTAGATTCGTATCGAGTGCCGCTACGAGCCGGTCATCGCTCTCTTGAGCCAGACTGAACAAATCGGGCCGTCCGAAAGATCGCCACCACAAGGTAAGGATCGTGTCACCCTTGCCCCGCCCTCGGCGCTCGCTTCGAGGCGAGAAGCCCATACGCTGCCAGACGTCGTTCGCCTGATAGTCCCGGCGGCACGTCAGCCGGATACCTCGACGAGTGGTTTGGTAACGGCAGCAGAGTTCGTCGATCAGTGCGCGGGCCGCTCCCTTATTGCGAGCTGATCGAGCGATCGCCAGCTGGCGGATCGTAACGGTGTCGGCAGGAAGGTCGTATAGGAGGTAGCCGATGACTTCATCTTCGACGACCGCGACCAACAGCGTTCCCTTCCGAATCCGTTGCCCGACCGCCTCGTCGGGAAGGAACCCGACTGTGTCCTTCGCCTGCTTTAGCAGCGCGAGAACGCTGGGTAGGTCCTCCAGGCGGCCGTCACGAACCTCCACCGGATGCCCCTCGCTTCCCAGGCGTCCATCGGCACCGAGCCCGCTAGGCTGCGGAGCTTGATTCCCTTGTCTGCACGTCTCCATGCCCGAGGGACGTGCTCGCTCGCTAACTGTGGCTGAAGCCACGCGAGTCCGCACGACACCCTCTGCCGTCGACCGTGCCTTCGTGGGCTCATCGACGAGGTAGTCGAAGCCGCCTTCGACACCCTGACTTGAGTCGGTCGGCCAAGCAGCCGCTGGCGACTTGGCGACGTCATGATCGGGGATTCGGGTTCTGGAGTCATCACCTGCTCCGCCAGGAGCCTTCCTGCTGGCTTGACTCGGCTCAGCACTGCCGGCTGGCACCGACAACGCCTTGGCCCCCGGATCGGCGTTCGGCGGCGAGGACCCGGCGGGACAACTCGAAAACGAGTTCCCAATCTGGCAGCTCGTCCTGCTCGTAGGCGCGTTCAACGACATCAGCCAACTCGTCGGTCGCCAGATCGCCGTACCGGCCCGACCTGCTCTGCGGAACTTTGGGCACCAGACCACGGTAGCGCGGTGCAACCTGCGAGGACCGCTCGATGGGCCCTGACGCAGAATGGGCGGCATGGTCGATGTCGTACGGCTGGCGCCCTTGCTCTTGCAGAGTCGGCGCGAGGCGAGAGAGGCTGAGCTCAAGCGGGTCTTCGGCACGGACGTGCGGCTAATCGAGGTAGCTGACATGGCTGAGTTCCGGTCCACCCTCACCTCGCCCGACGTGGTCGCGGTGGCGCTCGACGCACCCGCACCCGGCCAGCTCGACGAGGCCGTCGCGGCCGCTGGATCGCGACCGGTGCTCCGACCGCTATGGCGGAAGCGCAGGAACAACCGCGGTGAGGTGGACGACCTGTTCGACGGCTACGGCCTCCTGACGGACACGGGAGTCCTCAGACTTGCTGACGGCGAGCTCGCGCCCGACTGATCTCGTCCGGTCGAAGGGAAGCGTCTGGAGGCGAGGCAGGATGGCAGCTTCAGGCGGACCTCGACCGAAGGACGCGCTGCCGCAGTACTCGTTGCCGAGCGCCGTCGAACCCGGCCTGTCGGGACATCTCGGTAGAGACGTACCTCTCAATGGGCGGAACTGCTACTCGGGGGCGTACTCGGATTCCATCTCGCGCATGATCCGGACATACTCGCTGAGCTGCGTGCCGCACCCGTCGATGAAGTTGGATAGGCGCTGCGCCTGGTCCCGGAACGCACGCATGTCGAAGTACTCAAACGCGGCACTCAACAGCCGCTGCCCGCCGGCCGCTTGCCGGTCACACGGATACCGGAATGACATTGAGTCCGGATCCGCAACGTCGAGCTCGTGGATCATCGACTCCACCACGGTCAGGTCCTCGCTCTTCCCAAGGCCGGCAGTAGTCATGAGCTTACGGAGCTCTCGCCACAAGTTTAGCAGCCCATGGACTTCTCGAAATGATCCAGGGCCGTTATTGAGAATGCCGGCGTCGACCAGCATGTCCTTCAACGACAGCTCAACGGAGTGTCGGAACAGGTACACGGCCGGAATGGCATGGACATTCAGAAGACCGGGGGCATTGCACGCCAGTTCGATCAACTTCTCGGCGCTCTCGCGGTACATGTAGGCGTACTCGCCGAGAGACGCGCAATTCCAGGTGTAGGCGTCCGGCCGTGTTCTAGTGGACTGGAAGAAGGTGCGGCCCGGTTCCGGCCACAGGTACTCGGTTTCGAACATCCTCACAGTATGACAGTCCGGCGATGTCGCCCAGCGAAATGAACTCGTGGAATCGAATCGAGCTCAGCCGATCTTCGATCCAGTTCCTCGTGGCCGTTCGCCGCGCGCCGACCGGATTGCAGCGTCGATGCCGGCCGACATCGCCTGGTCGGCCGTGTCGCTCGCGTGCAGGTAGCGGAGGGCTGCCTGTGATGACTTGTGACCCATGCGCGCCATGAGGTCTTTGCTCGTGGTCCCGGGCACCTGAGCCGCCATCGTGTTCGCCAGGTGTCGAAGGTCGTGCGGTCGCAGATCGGACCGTACCTTCGTCGCTCGGAGCGCAGCAGCCCAGGCCCGGTAGAAGGTCGCCCGCCGAAGGCCACCTCTCGGCCCGACGAACAGCGCGCCCCACGGGCCGGGTTGGGCCCAGCGCGCGAGGTGACCCTCCAGGTCAGGGATGATTGCGGCTGGAATCGCGACGGACCGAACGCCGGCGCTGGTCTTCGGTTCGCACAGGTCGATGCCACCGTTGGCCTCCTGGCGTTGTTTCGTGACCGAGACCCGGCGGTGGAGCAGGTCGATGTCGTTTCGCGCGAGACCGAGCAGCTCTCCGAGGCGGAGGCCGCAGAACGCTGCGAGCAGTACCAGGACCCGATACCGCTGGTCGATCGCGTCGGCGACGGCAAAGACGTCATCGATGCCCACCAGCGGCCGCTCCGGGCTCTTCTCGGATGCGGCACCCTTGATCCGACAGGGGTTGGCCGGGATGAGTTCGTCGTCAACGGCCGTGTTCAGGATCGCCGCCAGAAGCCGATAGCACTTGGCCGCGGTGACCTGGCTCCGACTCTGCACGAGGCTTGCATGCCAGCTCCGAACCGCTCGCTTGCTGATCTCGATGAGCGGCAGGTCGCCGAACGCCGGGTTGAGGTGGCACTTCAGTTCGCTGCGGTACAGCTCAACCGTCCGCGGCCTGAGGCCCGGCCGATTCCGAAGCCATTCGTCGGCATAGCCGCGGAACAGCACTCGCCCGACCGTCGGGTCGATCCAGCGACGACGCGACCTGTCGGCCTTTTGCTGCGCCTCCCACGCTCCCGCCTCCCGCCGGGTGTGGAACGTCTGCGCGTACTGCGTGCCGTCGGGACGACGCAGAAGTACGTCGTAGGCCTTCCGACCGCCCTTCAGGGTCCGGGTGCGAATCGCCATCCTGTCAACCCTCCTCTCGATGTGGCGTCTGGTCCGATGGCCGTCCCGGTGCTCGAGTCGGACGCACTGCAGTCCAGCTCTCGACGCTGGGGCGCCTCCACAGACGGCGGCCGGCGATGACCTGCACGGGCGATGGCGAATCCTGGTAGCGGTCGATGCGCTGCCTGAGTCGCTGGCGGCTCACGTTGAGCATCGTCGCGACCTCAGTCGTCCCGACGAACTCACCGCCCATTCGGCCATCCTGGTTCGGAGCTTGGGGATGGGCAAGAGTTTCATGTTGCACGGAGCCGCTCGACGAACTCCTCCAGGGCAGCCCGCGGGACCCGTCGACTCCCGCCTATGCGCACCGAGTCCACGGCGCCTTGGGCCAGCAGCTCGTACAGCTTGCTTCGACCAATGCCGAGCAGGTCCGCTGCCTCCTCGGGTTTCAGCAGCAGCCTCTCCACGTCTGGCCACCCCCTCCCGGCGCTTCCCTCTGCCCGTAACCGGCTGGTCATCTGCGCTCCCGCTGAGCGCCCGCCTTCGTCTGCGCCAGGCGCTCGATCCGCTCCGGAAGGAACGTGCGGACCATCGCCCTCCCGGTCGGGCCGCCGAAGACCTCGACCTCGACCACCTCGCCGGTTCGGACATCGACCTTGATGGACCGAACCCTGGCCGGGAAGCCGTTCCTCCGACCGGGCGCCGCTCGAACTCGAACGAGATCTCCGAGGTTGATGTAGTTGCGACCGTGCCGGTAGCGCTGAACCAGCGCCAGATTGCTCACGAACATCCTCCTGTCCTGTCCGACTCACAGCAACGTTTCGCCGGGCTCGATCCTGCTAGACGCTATATACAGGCTAACAACGATGGATTACTGTTTCGGTATGATCTTCTCACGCGCGAAGTCCGGCGCCATCGCCGTCGTTGTCCTGGCGACAGAGCTCGGGACGGTCGCCATACTCGACCGTCTTGGCTCGGTCAAGAGGCTGGCCGTCCGATGGGACGACCTTGGCGGCTGGCTCGCCGAGACCGCCACCGAAGACGTTCTTGTGGCACTGGTCCGCCTGGCTGCGCTCGTGCTCGCATGGTGGCTGCTGGCATCGACAGCGCTGTACCTCACGGCCAGCGTTCTGAGGCTGCGTGGGCTCGTGCACGGCCTTCGCTGGGCGACGCTTCCCGGCGTGCGCCGCCTGGTCGACGGCATCGTGGCCGGCTCGATCGTGGCCAGCGCCACCTTGACCACCGGCGGACCGGCCTTCGCCCAGGTCCCGCCCGCGCCCGCTCATGCCTACATACCCCGCCCCGCCGGTGACGCGCCTGCTCCTTGGCCGATCCCTGCCGGCGACGGTGCCCCAGCGACGACAGCACCGGTGGCTCCGACGACGACACTGCCGACCACGACAGCTGTGCCGGTCCTGCCCACGACGACGACCACGACCACTCCGACTGAGGCCCAGGTGCCGGCCCCTTCGGACAAAGGCTCGGCACCGGAGCCCGCCGTCCGCACCTACCGCGTCCGGCCCGGCGACAACCTCTGGACCGTCGCCGAAGGCCACCTGGCCGACAGGACCGGCCGGGCGGATGGCGAGGTCGGCCTCGACGAGGTGCGCGCCTACTGGCTGCGCCTGGTCGAGGCGAACCGGCCCCGCCTCGCCTCGGGTGATCCGGACCTGATCTACCCCGGCGAGATCCTGGTGCTCCCCGACGTGGCGGATTGGTAGGCGGTCCATCACGCCACCTCGGCCGGCGCGCCCTCGCTCATGCGGAGGTCGGTGTCCACGATGAACTTCTCAGACGCGGCCACCTCATGGGTGACCAGATGTGTGGTCCGACCCACCTTCCAGATGGCCTCGCCCCGCGCCAGGTTGGGGATGCGGGCACGGTCGCCGGCGCTCAGGCCGAGCAACTCGGCGGCCGGCGCGATTTCGCCGTCGGCTTGGGCGTAGATGACCCGGGTCTCGGTGTCGGACAACAGACCCTCGGCCAGGGCGCGCTGCTCGGAGCCGGCGTCGCCGGCTGAGACAAGATCCGACAGGCGGTGCAGCACCAAGAGGTTGGCCACGCCGAACTGGCGGGCCAGCTTGAGGCTGGAGCGCAGCCAGCGGGCGGTGCCCAGATGGGACAGCAGCCGCCACGCCTCGTCGAGCACCAGGTAGCGCCAGCCCGCGCCGGGACGGGCCACCGCCGCCTGTATCCAGGCCGTGGCGCAGGCCATGAGGATGGCCAGGCTCTCGTCCTCGGCCATGGCCGACAGGTCGATGACCACGATGGGGCCGTCCCAGTCGACCTCGACGGTGCTCGGCCCGTCGAACATGCCGGCCAGGTCGCCCTCGCACAGCCGGCGCAGCTCGAGGGCCACGTCGTGGCTGGAGCGGGCCAGCTCGGCGACGCTGGTGCGGATCTGGGCGGCGGCATCCGCGCTCGGGTCGAGCAGGGCCCGGGCCACGGCCGGCAGCGTCGGGCAGGCGTCGGGGACCGAGTCCAGCGCCAGCTGGCAGGCCGCCTTCTCGATGGGCGCCAGGTCGCGCCCGAGGGCGGCGGCGGCGATCGACTGGAGCAGGTTGAGGCGCCGCCGGGTGACCTCGCCGGGCGGAAGCTCTTCCGCCCCGGGACCGGGGTCGAGGGGGTTGAGGCGCACCCCCGAGCCGGGGCGCAGGCGCACGGGCTCGACCCCGAGGGCGCTGGCCAGCCCGCCGTACTCGCCCTTGGGGTCGAGCACCGCGGCCCGGCGGCCGAAGCAGGCGCTGCGCCACAACAGGGTCTTGACGAAGCTCGACTTGCCCCGCCCGATCTGGCCGGCCACCAACATGTTCGGGTTGGTCAGCGGGCTCGGGTACAACAGCCACGGGTCGTAGCAGAAGGCCCCGGCGCTGGCCTCCTGGCCGATGTAGACGGACTGGCAGTCCAGGCCGGAGCCGGCCAGGAAGGGGTACATGCCGGCCAGGTTGGCCGTGGTGGCCCGGTGGCAGGGCCGGCCCACGGCGTCCTACCTCAGTCCCCGGGCCAGGGGAAGGGTGTAGGTGAAGGCGGCGTCCTGCTCGCCGTAGAGGCGGCGCAGCTCCACCCCGGCGTCGAAGCCCAGGTGCTCCACCTCGCCCGCCCCCGCCTCCAGCGCCTCGGCGTCGGTGGCCGACACCGTGACGTAGCCGCTGAAGCGGTACTCGGCGTGGCCGGCGGCCAGCTCGGCCTCCCGGGCCGCGAGGTCGTCGTGCGTGCGGCGGCGCCGGGCCGAGGGCAGGTAGCCGGCCTTGGCCCGCAGCTCCTCGTCGGCCACATGGCTGGCCCGGGCCGCCTCCACCTCCCGGGCCGCCACCGACGGCGCGATGGGCTCGGCCACCACCGCCACCGCCCGCATGGCGCTGGTGCGCAGCAGCAGCGGGTACAGAAATGCGGCGTGCACGTCATGGCGGGGCAGCTCGGCCATCCAGTAGGTGGCGTGCAGGCCGGAGTCGGCCTGGTAGTGGTCCCAGGCCACGTTGGTGGCGAGCGGCCAGGCGCTGGGGCCGCCGGCGCCGGCCCGGGCCGGGTGGCGCCGGGCCCGGGCGGCCAGAGGGCGCACCAGGCGAGGGTCGAAGGCGCCCCGCAGCACCGCGGCGAGGCGGCGGGGCTCGAGCACCTCGTCGACATCGATGTCGGCCTGGCGCAGGCGGTCGGCCAGCGCCGACACCTCCCGCAGCACCACCTCGGCCCCACCCCGGTCGCCGCCGCCCGCCTTGGCGATGGCCTGCCGGGCCCGCTTCCCGCCCACCGATACCACCACGAAGCACTCGTGCAGCTGGGTGGCGGGGCCGGCGTCGGCCACCAGCTGGGCGTAGGACGCGTGCGCCCGGTGGGACGGCCCGAGGGTGGCGTGGTCCTCCAGGTGGGCGGCCAGGGCGTCGGCGTCGCCGGGCAGGGTGCGCTCCACCCAGGCGATGCGGGTGACGGGGGAGCCTTCCTGGGCGACGCCGGCCAGCGCCTGGCCCCACTGGGCGGCCAGGCGGTTCTGCTCGTCCGCGTCGAGCAGGGCGAAGGGCTTGGTCCGACACGCCACCACGGCCACGTAGCTGCGCGCCCGCGCATCGCGCACCACCGCCGTGGCCGTCGTCGTCCCCGGACGGCGGGCCCGCAGAAGGGCGACGCCGGCCAGCGGGGGCGGCGGCTCGGCCCACTCGGTGGCCGGCGTCAGGCCGAGCTGGGGCAGCGACGAGCGCCACTGCCGGCGCCCCAACACCACCAGCGCGGCCCATCGGGCCACCACCGGCGCCCACTCGTCGAGGCGGCGGCCCCGCACGCGGGCCACCGCCGCCGGCGCCCCGGTGGCGACCAGGGCGAAGGCGAGGCCGAGGCCGGTGGCCGACGGGACAGCGATGAGCACGGCCACCGCGGCGATGACGGCGGCCGCCAGGACCACGACCTGGGGCAGGCGCAGGCCCACCAGCACGCCCTTGTGCTCGGGGCCGCCGAAGCGGTACGCCTGGGCCGGCGTCGGCACCGAGCTCACGCCGGGCCCTCCCCGTTGACGTCGAAACCTGGCGGCGCCGGCGCCGCCGGCTTGGCCGCGCCGGGCGCAGGCGGCGGGACGCCCGGACCGGGCGTCGCTCGACCCGGGGCGCTCCCCCCGCTTCCCGGGCCACCGGCACCGCCGCCCGCCGGTGTGGCCACGCCTGGGGCGCGGCGGACCGCGCCGCCGGCCACCCTCGCCCCCGAGGCGGCGGCGGCCACGGCGGGGGCGGCGGGACCGGCCGCCGCCGCGCCGGTCTTGGCCGCGGTGCCGCTGCTGGCCGCCGCCGGTCCGCCACCGGCCCCGGCCCCGGCTGCCGCTGCCGGCCCCGAGCGCCCCCGCCCTACTCCGGTGAGCTGGCGGGCATAGAACACGCTGGACATGCGGGGGGTGGACGCCCGGACAGCGCGCCGGCCCTGGCCCTCCAGCGACGACATGGTGGCCATGGACGCCACCGGAATGAGCTTGAACAGGGCGAAGGGGGCGAAGGCCGCCAGCAGCAGCATCCCCGCCCCCGCCACCAGGGCGGCGAAGCCCTCCTGGGCGGCCAGGGCGGAGCCGGCCATGGACAGGGCCACCACGATCACCAGCTTGGACAGGACCAGGGCCACGATGACCTCGATCAGCCGGCGCAGCCACGACGACAGCGCCGGCCAGATGTAGGTGGCGAAGCCGAGGGGCAGGAAGGCCACCGTGAGGTACACCGCTGCCTCGCGCACCACCAGCTCCAGCCAGACCACGAAGGCGACGGCCGCCATGAACAGGGCCAGCAGGACGGCGCCGAACAGGCTGGCCCCGGCACCGCCCACCACCGCCGGCTGGGTCAGGGCGCCCACCACGCCCGACAGGGCGTTGCCGGTGTCGGCCTGGAGGCTGCGGGCCACGAAGGCGGCGGCGGCGTCGGTGGCCCCGAGCAGCGCCTGCACGACGACCACGGCCGCCGCAGTGCCGAGGGCGGCCACCGGCAGGTTGGCCACCGCCCGCCACAGCAGCCCGGGCGAGCCGGTCAGCACGCCGTGGAGCACCGCCAGGATGAGCAGGGGGACGAACAGCCCAAGCGACACCAGGGCCATGTCGGCGTAGCGCTCGAGGAACCAGGCGCGGCGGCCCTCGTCCGCCCCGGTGAGGTCCGGTTGCGTGCCGGAGAAGATGGCCGTGCCGGCGGTGGCCACGAAGCTGGCCGCCCCGTTGGCCACCCAGGAGGCGAACGCCTCCACCGCCGCATCGGCCACCTCGCCGGGCAGCCCGGCCACGGCGTCGACGGCCCCGCCGATGGCGTCGGGCACGTCGCACAGCGCCCCCACCAGTGGCAGGTCGCACGGCCCCGGCAGCCGCGGCAGCCGCTGGGCGGCTGCCGGAGCCGGCACCACGACCGGGGCCAGCGCACAGGCGAGAACGCCGGCCGCCAGCGCCCACCGTCGCCGCCTACCGGCCGGGCGCATAGGCCACCGTGTCCCAGGTCCCGACACCGGCCAACACGTCTGCCGGGGCGGTCGGGGAGTCGGTGCTGGGTGCCGGCACCGGGCCGGGCCGGCGGGACCAGTCCCACACCCGCCAGCGGTCCCCGGCCCAGGACAGCTCGACGGTGTTGGTCGACCACACCTCGGTGGCGTCGGTGCGGCCCTCGATGAGCACCACCCCGACGCTCCACACCTCGACGCGGGCCCGGGTCCCGTCGTGGGCGGCGACGGTGTAGCTCACCGGCACCTCGGTGACCAGCACGCGGGCCGACGCCAGCGCGTCCCGGGCGTCCGCCACCACCTGGTCGAGCACGGCCATGCCCTCAAGCGTCCGCGTCACCACGGTGGGGGCGCCCGGAGCCGCCAGGGAGCGAAGCGCCGCCTCCCGCCCGGTCGGGTCAGCCTCCACCAGCGACGACAGCGTGGCCAGGTAGTCCAGGGCGGCGGCGGCCGCGCCCCGGCGGTCATCGCCCGTCCCGGGCGCAGCACCCGCCGCCTCGACCGGTCCGGGAGCCGGTGCGTCGACGACGGGATCGGAGGGGGCCGAGGCAGAGCGTCGAGCGCTTGCCACCGAGGTGGCGACCACCGCCACGCCGGCGACGGCGAGGGTGGCCACCACCCAGGTCGGGACCCGACGGGGCCTCATCGGATCTGGCCCCCGAGGGCGGTGAAGAAGTTCACCAGAGCGGCGGCGCCCCCGACGATGACCGAGCCGATCACGCCCAGCACCACGGTGCGCTTGCCTCCCCCGATCTGTTGGTAGTTGGCCTGGGCCGAGCCGAACGCCCACACCACCGCCCCCACCACCACGGCGCCGACCAGCACGATGAGGGCGAAGGCGGCGGCGCCGTTCACCAGCTGCTGGAGCTGGGTGCCCCCGGGCAGCGCCGTGACGTCCGGTGCGACCGTCACCCGCCCAGGCGCCGGCTCGCTGGTCTGGGCGGCCGCCATCGGCGCGGCGCTCAGCGGGGCCAGCATCGCTGCCACTGCCAGTACCCACTTCTTGATCACAGTTTCTCCCCTCTCTCCGACTCGGTAATAGGCGTTCACCTGTTGACAGGAGAGCTTACCTGTGGTTTACGCTACTTGTATGCGGATGTGGTCGTCAAGGGGCTGTGGGCGATGAAGGGCCCGGTGCTGGCAGGGGTGGCCGCCATGGCGACGCTGCCGGTGGCCGCCGCCGGCACGGTGGTGGTCGCCCTCGGCGGGCTCGCCACCCCCGCCCCCAGCGCCCTGGCGGTGGCCGACATCCCGGCTCCGCTGCTTCGGGCCTACGCCGCTTCGGCGGCCACCTGCCCCGGCCTTTCGTGGGAGGTGCTGGCGGCGGTGGCCAAGGTGGAGTCCGACCACGGCCGCGCCGGCGGCGCCCGCATGGGGGTAGCAGGCGAGGTGGCGCCGGCGATCCTCGGCCCCGTGCTCGACGGGACCGGCGCCGCCGCCGCGGTGGCCGACACCGACGACGGGCGACTCGACGGCGACGCCACCTGGGACCGGGCCGTCGGGCCCCTGCAGTTCCTGCCCGCCACCTGGGCCCGCTTCGGCCGCGACGCCAACGGCGACGGCGTGGCCGACCCCCACAACGCTCTCGACGCCATCGCGTCCGCCGCCGGCTACCTGTGCGGGCCCACCGGGCGGGTCGCCGACGTGGCCGGGGCGCTGCGCTCCTACAACCGCTCCGACGCCTACGTGGCCGAGGTGCTGGCGGTGGCGGCCGGCTACGGCGCCGGAACCGCAGGCACCTCGGCCGCCGCCGTCCTGGCCAACCCGGCCATCGCCCTGTCAGGCCCGGCCCGGGCCGACGTTGATTCGGGGCTGGTCGACCCCCGCCTGGTGGCGGTGCTGGCCATCGCCGGGCGGCAGTACCCGCTGGCCGTGTCGGTCATCCGCACCGGCCACTCGCAGTGCGTCGGCGGCGGGAGCCGGGCCGAGCGGCCCACCTGTGCGATCTCCAACCACTGGTACGGCCGGGGGGTCGACGTCGCCGCGGTGGCCGGGCGCCCCGTCAGCGCCGCCAACGCCGGGGCCCGCACCCTGGTCGAGGCCCTGCTCCGTCTGCCCGCCGACCTGCGGCCCGACGAGCTCGGCGTGCCGTGGGCGGCGCTGGACCCGCTGCCCGGGGTCTTCACCGACGCCGCCCACCAGGACCACCTGCACCTGGGCTGGAGCGCGAAAGCCGCCTCGAGCCGGTGAGGCCCGACGACGACCACCGACAGGCGCGATGGCCCTCCTCGTCCTGAGCCTTCCGACCGAGCACCACCAACCCACGAAAAGGAGAACAGCTGTGAACACCGTCGCCCTCGTCGGCCGCCTCACCAAGGACCCCCATGCCCGCGACACCACCACCGGCAGGCAGGCCGCGGTGCTGCGCCTGGCGGTGCCCCGTGGCACCAGTGGGTCCGACGACGCCGTGTTCGTCACCGTCGTGTGCTTCGACCGCCTGGCCGCCGCCACCCTCGACCATCTCGGCCGGGGCCGGCGGGTGGCGGTCACCGGGCGCCTCGACCAGCGCACCTGGACCGACGACGCCGGCAACCGCCGCGAGCGTCACCAGGTGGTGGCCGAGCGCATCGACTTCCTCGACGCCCCGGCGCACGCCGGCGCCGGCCCCGGCGCCGGGGAGGGCGGCGCCGACGCCGCCCCCGATGCGGCCTGATCGCGCCGCCCGTGTTGAACATCGGCAAGATCCGCGCCGACGCCCACGAGTACTACCTCGGGTCGGTGGCCGCCACCCGGGGCGACTACTACGCGGGCCGCGGCGAGGCGCCCGGTCGATGGATGGGGTCCCTGGCCGGCGACCTGGGCCTGTCGGGCCCGGTGGCGCGCGAAGCCTTCGAGCGGCTGCTGGCCGGCCTGCACCCCGCCAGCGGCGCCGAGCTGGTGTCGGCCGCCGGCTCCAACGGCCGAGCCCGCTCCCGCCACGGCGAACGGGCGGCGGGGCGACAGGCCGGTGCGGTGGCCCTCGACGTCGCCCAGGTGGCAGCCCAGCTGGGCGTCAGCACCCGGGCCGTGCGGCACTGGCTGGCGGCCGGCGACGCGCTGCGGACGGCGGTGGCGGCGGCCGGCGGGGGCGCGCCTGGTGACCGGGCCGGCGACGTGCACCGCCGCCTGCGGGAGCTGGACGCAGCCGGCGTCGCGCCCGAGGTGCCGGCCGCCTACCTGTTGGCCGACCGGGTCGCGTCGGCCGGCGGTCGGGGCGGGCACCGGGGGCCCCGGTGGGCCATCGCCCAGGACGAGGTCGACCGCCTGCGCCAGGCCCGGCGCCCGCCCGAGGCCCGGGCCGGCTGGGACGTGGTGCTGCGTCCGCCCAAGAGCTACTCGGTGCTGTGGGCCGTCGGCGGGCCCGAGCTTGGCGAGGCGGTCGCGGCCATCCACCACCGGGCGGTGGCCGACGCCGTGGCCTACCTGGAGGACGCGGCGGCCACCGCCCGCACCACTGCCGAGGTGGGCGGGTCTGCAAGGCGCGTGCGCACGGCGTCGGGCGGCTTCGTGGTGGCCGCCTTCGACCACCGCGACAGCCGGGCCGGCGACCCGCTGCTGCACACCCACTGCGTGGTCCTCAACGCCACCCGACTGGCCGACGGGCACTGGGCCACCCTCGACCCGGCCGGCATCTACCGCCACGGCCTGGCCGCCGACGCCGTCTACCAGGCCACCTTCCGCCACCTGGCCGAGCGCCGGCTCGGGCTGGCCAGCGAGGAGGTGGTGCACGGCTTCGCCGACGCGCTCGGCGTGCCCCGAGCGGTCATCGAGCACTTCTCCAAGCGCTCCGAGGAGATCGCGGCCGAGCTGGAGCGGGTCGGCTCGGATTCGGCGGCCGCCCGCCAGGTGGCCGCCCTGGCCACCCGCGCGGCCAAGGGCCTGCGGGAGGGCGACGGGGATCTGCACCAGCGCTGGCGGGCCGAGGCGGCGGCCGTCGGCTTCGGCCCTGCCCAGGTGGCCGCCTGCCTGGGCCGCACCACCGGGACCGCCGTGAGCGACCAGCAGCTCACCGAGGTGTTCGACCGCATGGCCGGCCCCGACGGCCTCACCGGTTCGGCCGCCACCTTCACCCGCGCCGAGGTGGCCTGCGCGCTGGCCGGGGCGGTGGGCGGAGCGGTGGACGGCGCCGCCCTGGTGGCGCTGGCCGATGCGTTCCTGGCCAGCCACCGCGTCGCCCAGGTGCGCGAGCACCGCCCCGGCATGCCCCGGCCCCGCCTGCTCGACGGCCCCGGGGGCACCTTCACCGACCACCTGGCCGACGCCGCCTTCACCACGCCCGAGCTGGCCGCCCTGGAGCGCCGGCTCATGGAGGCAGCCACCGTGTCCGGTGGGCCGCAGGTCTCGCCCGCCATCGTCGAGGCGACGCTCGCCGCTCGTCCGACATTGAGCGACGAGCAGGCGGCCATGGTCCGTGCCGTGTGCCGGGCTGACGGCGTGCTGCGCGCCGTCGTCGGCTACCCGGGGGCGGGCAAGACCTACGCCACTGAGGCCGTGGTGGCCGCCCTGCGCAGCGCCGGCGTGGCCGTGGTCGGCTGCGCGGTGACGGCCGAGGCGGCCGACGAGCTGGCGCGTGCCACCGGCCTGGGACCGGGCTGCGACACCGTGGCCCGCACCCTGCTCGACCTCGACCATCCCGAGTTCGGCGGGCTGCGGCCAGGCACGGTGGTGGTCCTCGACGAGGCGTCGACCGCCAACCACCGCGACCTGGATGGCCTGCTCCGTCACGTGGAGGCGGCGGGCGGGGCCATTGTGCTGGTCGGCGACCCCCACCAGCACAGCGCGGTCGGCCCGGGCAACTTCTTCGCCTGGCTGGTGGCCCGGGCGGACGGGGCGGTGGCCACGCTGCGGGCCAACCGCCGCCAGGTCGACGTGGCCGACGACGCCGGCGCGGTGGTCGTCTCCCTGGCCGAGGAGCGCGCCGCCATCGAGGCCTTCCGGCAGGGCCGGGTGGCCGAGTCCTTCGCCCGCCGGGACCGGGCCGGCCTGGTCACCCGGGCGGCCAGCGCGCCCGAGCTGTACGACGCGGTGGCGGCCGACTGGTTCGCCGACTGGCAGGCCGGCCAGCGCGACCCGGTGGTCACCACCCGCAACGCGGTGCGGGCCCAGCTCAACGCCCGCTGCCGGCGCCTGGTGGCCGAGGCGGGCGGGCTGTCAGGTCCCGTGCTGGAGGCGGGCGGATGGGCCTTCCAGGCCGGCGACGCGGTGGTGGCCCGGCGCAACGACCGCCACCTGCGCTGTGGCGCCGACCGCGGCTTCTTCGTCCGCAACGGGGCCAGGGGCACGGTGGCGGCGGTCCACCTCGACGCGGGCGAGCTCGACGTCGACTTCGCCGGGCGCGACGCCACGTTGCGGCGCGTTCGCCTGCCGGGCCGATACGTGACGGCGGGGTGGGTCGAGCACGCCTACGCCGTCACCGACTACGGCGTGCAGGGCCGCACCCTCGGGCGCTGCCGGGCCGTGCTGGACGACGCCACCACCGCGGCGGGGGCCTATGTGGCCACCACCAGGGGGCGGCGGGAGAACCGCATCTACCTGGTGGACGGGACGGTGGCCGACGCGACCGACGCCGCCACCTCGCACGGGCCGCCGGAGACCCGGGAGTCGAGCTTCGACCTGCTGGCCGCCCGCCTGGGGGCCCAGGCCCCGGGGGCGCTGCTGCACGAGATCGACCCCCGGGTGGCCGACGCCGCGGAGCTGGCCGCCAGCCACAGCCTGGGCCGGCTGCACGCCGCCCTGGCGCCGCTGTCGGCGGTGCTGTCCTCGGCGCCGCCCGACGTGTCGCGTCGCATCGCCGGCGCCGAGGCGGCCGCCGGGCGGCTGCGGGCCCGGCGCCAGCTCGCCCTCGACGTCCTGGACCGGCGGCGCCTCCCCCGGCGGCGCCGGGCCGAGCTGGCGGCCCAGGTGGCCGACGCGGAGCGCTCCCTGGCCGCCCTCGACACCCGCCTGGCCGCCCTGTCCCTGCAGGCCGACGGGCGGCGGCGCTGGCAGGAGGAGCACGCCGGCGAGGCCGAGCAGGCCGGCCTGCTGCGGGAGGCCATCGCCGGCCGGGAGGCCAAGGTTCGCCTGGCCGCCGAGGCGGCCGCCCCGGCCGAACTCTGCTCGTCGCTGCACCGTCTGGCCGCAGGTTCCGGGCGGGAAGACCGCCGACGCCGACGAGCGGTGCTGGAGCGGGCCGCCCTGTACCTCGACCGCTGGGGCGGGCCGGGCGAGGTGGCCGGTCCCGCCGGTGGCCCGCTGGAACAGGCCATCGGCCCCCGCCCGGGCGACCCCGACGCCGCCGCCGAGTGGGACGACGTGGCCCGGGCCGCAGCCGCCGCCGGCCTCGACGTCGCCGCGCCGGGGCGCGTCGCCGCCCCCGATTCCATCCCCGTCGCCTAGAGGAGGCCGAGCTGTGCCAGCACCACCGGTCGTTCCGACCGACCAGCGCCCGGCAACGGGGCCGGGCACGACGGCGTCGTCCGACGAGGCGCCCGGCAACGGGGCCAAGCCGGTGGCGGCCAGCGACCTGGTGGCCGCCTGCGAGGCGGCCTGGCACGCCATCGGGGCCCGCCACCCCGGGCTGCCCGACACGGTGGTGGTGCTGGGCACCGGCGTCGAGCGGGGACGCCTGGTCAAGCTCGGCCACTGGTGGGGCGGGCAGTGGCGGGTGGACGGCCAGGCCCGGGGAGAGGTGCTGCTGGCCGGCGAGGCCCTGCACCTGGAGCCCGAGGCGGTGTTCGAGGTGCTGCTGCACGAGGCGGCCCACGGGCTCAACGCGGCCCGGGGCATCCGCGACGCCAGCCGGGGCGGGCGTTACCACAACCAGCACTACCGCGCCGCGGCGGCCGAGGTCGGCCTGCGGCCCCGGCGCATGGACCCCTACGGCTGGGCCCGCACCGAGCTGACCCCGGCCACCGCCGAGGCCTACGCCGAGGTCATCGCCCACATCGGCACCGAGATGCGCCTGGCCCGGGGCCTGCCCGGCAACAGCCAGCAAGGTGCCGGCGCCGGCGAGGACGGCCCCGGCCCGGGCGGGGGAGCCGACGGTGCCGGCGGCGGCGAGGCCCGGGCCAAACAGCGCGCCGCGGAGTGCGGCTGCGAGCCGGCCCGCAAGCTGCGCATGGCCCCCTCCGTGCTGGCCCTGGGCCCGGTGGTGTGCGGGCTGTGCGGCGACGGCTTCGACGTCCCCGGCGCCGAGCTCTACCCGGCCGGGGTGGAGCCGGCCGGGCGCGAGCCGGGCGCGGCGGCCGGGGTGGTCGACGCCAGCTTCGTGGCCCGCCGGGGCCGGGCGCTGGCCGCCGAGGTGACCGAGGCGCGGGTGGCCGAGGGGGCCGAGCACCTCGAGCGCATGGCCGCCGCCGTCGAGGCGGTGGCGCCCGAGCTACCCGATGGGGCGCTCATGGCCGAGACCTTCGCGGCCGCCCGCGACGAGATCGCCGGGTGGTTCGAGGCCCTGGTCCGCCAGGGGCCCGAAGCGGGCATCGGGGGCGTCGACGACGGGGCCGGGCTGGACCTGCGCACCGCCGCCCTGCCCGGACTGGACCACCCGAGCGGGCCGACGCCGGCGGTCGAGGGCGCCGAGGCCGGTACCCATACCTCGGTGGCGGAGCCGACGCTGTGACCAACGCCCTGGGGACCGGGCCCCGCACCGCCGGCGCCGCCGAACTCGCCCTGCTGCGGTCGGGGCCGGCCGGCGCGGCGGCCGAGCTGGCCCGGCTGGAGGCCCTGGCCCGCCATGACGCGGCGCTGGCCATGGCCTCGGGGCGCTGGCAGGTGGGCCGGCCCGACCCCGACCGCTACGTGCCCGGCGACGTGGTGGCCCTGCGCGCCTTCGCCGTCACCGCCGACCTGGCCGACTCCCGCCGCCACCTGCGGTGGCCGCCGGGGTGGTGCCGGCCGGGCCGGGCACGGCCGAGATCGCCGGCCGACGCCTGGCCATGTCCCTGGTCGACACCGCCGCGTTGTTCCGGGCCGTGCCCCACTTCGTCGACGAGGCGGCCGCCGCCGGCCTGCTGGCCAGCCAGCCGCCGGGCCCCGACGTGCTCGGCGAGCTGCGCCTGCCCCATCGGTGCATCGCGGTGTTCCTGGGCCGGCCGCTCGAGCTCGGTCCCGGGCACTGCGACTGGCCGGCGGCGTTGGACCACCAGCGCGACCTGGCCGAGCGCCCCACCGGCGCTCTCACCTGCCTGGGCCAGGTCCGGGCCCGGGGCGGCGGCATCGACGCAGTGGTGCTCACCGAAGAGCCCGGCGGCGGCCTGGGCGACGAGGTCCTGTGGGTGCTGGGGGCCAACCCCGACCCGGCGCGGCCCGGGCCCGGGCGCTTCGACCGCCAGCGGGCGCTGGTGTGGGGCCGGCTGTCGCAGGCCGGCCTGGCCCTGGTGGCCACCAACCTGGCCGCCACGGTGGCCTGGGCCGAGTGGCACGAGCCGGCCCGGCGGGTCTCGCTGCCGGGCGACGTCGGCTCCAAGGCGTGGCGGCGACAGGCCCGGCAGGGCGCGTTCCGCCGCCACGAGCCCCGGGGGGCGGCGGCCGGCGTGCGGGTGATCGACCTCAAGCGCTCCCTGGCCGCCGAGCGGGCGGGGGCGGGCGACGATGGCCGGGCCGGCCCGGTCACCCACCTGCGCCGGGGCCCACTGGCGCCTCCAGCGCATCGGCCCCGGTCGGGCCGAGCGAAAGGTGGTGCGGGTGGCGGCCACCGTGGTCAACGCCGGCCGCCAGGCCCCCGGCCACACCGTCTACCGGGTGCCCGGACCCGAACCCGTCGCTGAGCAGCCGGAGCAGGACCGGGCCATCGACCTGCGCACCGTCGACCTGCCTGACCCGCCCGCCGAGCCGGCGCCCCGCGTCGCTGCTTCCCCCGAGCCACGACCCAGCCAACCGGAGGTACCGCTATGACCGCGACCGCTCCCGGCGCCGACCGCATGGCCGGCGCCCGCTACGAGGTGGACCTCGACGACGGCTCCTGGTGGGAGCTCGGCTGGGACCCGCCCCTTGCCACCTTCTACGCCCAGCACTGGGGGGCCGGCACCGACGACGACGCCGAGCCGGTGGCCGAGTGGCACGGCACCCGCCCGGGCCAGCACCGAAGCGTCGCCTCCCTGGAGGACGCCCTCGGCTGGGTGGTGCCGGGCCAGCTTCGGGCCGAGCTGGAGGCCGACCGGGCCGCCTTCGCACCGACGGGGAGCGCGGCAGGGTGAGCGAGGCCGGCCTGGCCGCCCTGCGCTATGCCCGGCGGGGCTGGGCGGTGTTCCCCTGCCACACGCCCGGGCCGGCCGGGTGCAGCTGTGGGGCCGGATCGTCGTGCACCAGCGCCGGCAAGCACCCCCGTACCCGCCGGGGCCTGCACGACGCCAGCGCGGAGCCCGACGTCGTGGCCCGGTGGTGGCGGACCTGGCCGGCGGCCAACGTGGGCCTGCGCACCGGCGCCGGGCTGGTGGTGGTCGACCTCGACCCTGCCCATGGCGGGATGGCCGCCCTGGCCGACCTGGAGGCGGCGCACGGGCGGTTGCCGCCCACCGCCGCCGTGCGAACCGGCGGGGCCGGGCTGCACCTGTACTTCGCCGCCGAGGGCCCGGTGCGCAACAGCGCCGGCGTCCTCGGGCCCGGCATCGACGTCCGGGGCGACGGCGGCTACGTCATCGCCCCACCCAGCCGCCACGCCGCCGGCTCGCCCTACCGCTGGCGCGCCACCGGGGCGCTGGCGCCGCTGCCGGCCTGGGTGACCCAGGCCCTGGCCCGACCGACGCCGGCGCAGTTGGCCATCGATCCCGGCGGGCTGCGACCGCCACCGGGCACCTCGGCGTGGGCGGCGGCGGCGCTGTCCGGCGAGGTCGGCCAAGTGGTGGGCGCCGGCGAGGGGGCCCGCAACCACACCTTGAACCGCTCCGCCTTCGTGCTCGGCCAGCTCGTCGGCGCCGGCCATCTCCAGCGCGACGAGGTGGCCGACGTGCTCACCCGGGCCGGATGCAGCGCCGGGCTGGGCGAGCGCGAGGTGGCGGCCACCGTGGCCAGCGGCCTCAGCGCCGGGGAGCGCTGGCCCCGGAACCCGAGCGACCGCCCGGTGCCACGCGGCGGCGCGGCGGCCGGCATCGACCTGCGGGCGCTGGACCTGCCGGCCGGCCGACCCGACCCCGTCCGCTCGGTGGGGCTGGCCGACGGGATCGGTCCATGAGCACCGCCGGCAGTCGCCTCGACACGACCACGACCGCAGGAGGTCCCCGATGATCGATGAGCCCACGGCGTTGGAGGTGGCCCGGGCCGACGTGGCCGGGCGGGCGCTGGCCGCCGAGGAGGACGGGGACTGGACCGAGCAGGCCGTGCTCGTGCACCTGGCCAGCGTGGCCGACATGGTCTGTCGCATCGGGGACCACCCCGACAGCGCCCACTACCGGGCCGAGAAGGCCGGGCCGCTCGTCGACGCCGCCATCGACCTGCAGCGGGCGTGCCTCGATGCCTACGTCGGCGAGGGGAGCGAGGAGGTGGACAGCCAGCTCGAGCAGGCCAACGACGCCCTACGCCAGGTGGCCACGGCCGTGCGGAGCGCCATGTGGGCGCTGGCCGCTACCCGCCACGGGGCCGTCCTGGACGAGGACGACGCCTACCAACTACGCGCCGCCGCCCGAGGATTCGCAGCGTGGGCCAACGCCCTGGCGGCACAGCCCGAGCCCGCACTCGGCCTCCCCGACGTGGAGGTGGTCCCGCCGGCGGGAACCTGGCCCGGCCCGCCGGCATCGGAGCCCGCCCCCGAGTTGGATGCGGGGCCGTCGTGAGACCCCTCAGAGAGGGCGGCACCGAGCCGGCACTGCCGGCTCCCGCAGATCCAGCGGCCGGGGCGTCGGCCGAGGCCCACCACGCCCGGCTGGCACGACATGGCCGCGGTGGCCGCGATGACATGCCCTTGGTCGGCCTGATCGGCCCGATGGTGGCACCCGAGCCGGGCGCGGCGCGCAGGTGGGCGCGGGGGGCAGCCGGCGAGCGCCTCACCGCCCAGGTGCTGGCCCCGCTCCACCGGCTCGGTTGGACGGTGCTGCACGACCGGCGCCTGCCCGGTGCCGCCAACATCGACCACCTGGTTATCGGCCCGGGCGGGGTGTGGGTGGTGGACTCGAAGGCCTACTCGGGCCGGATCAAGGTCCTGGGCGACGGGCGCCTGTGGTACGGCAGGACGTGCCTCGAGGAGGTGCTCGGCGTCCTGGCCTGGGCGGCGGACCTGGTCGGCGAGGCCCTCGACGCCCCGGTTGCATCGGCGCTGTGCATCCACGGCGCCCGCCTTCCCCGGGACCCGCTGCGCTGGGACGGCGCCGTCCTGGCCAGCGCCCCGGTCCTGCTGGCACTGCTTGTCACCGCCACCACCATCGCCCGAAACGACGAGGTGGCCGAGCTGGCGGCGAGGGCGGCCGCCACCTTCGCGCCGGCCCGCACCGATCGACAAGGAGGACGCCCATGATCCCCGCCGGAGTGCCAACGGCGCCGTCGTGGCCCGCGGCCTGCGAGGTCGGGCCCTGTGCCTGCCCGGCCGCCTACACCGTGGCCGTCGAGGACAGCGTCGACGGCGAAGCGGCGGCCGTCGTCGCCACCCGGCAGTCCTGCGGCTTCCACCTGCAAGACGCCGTGGACGAGGCGCTCGAACTCGATGTCCCAGCCGGCGTAGTCGACGCTGACCGCTACCTCACCGACGCCGAGCGGCGGATCACGGTGGCCCGGTGGCTGGCATGACCCGGGCGCAGCCTCGCCCCGCAGCGTCGGCTCCTTGACGCTCACGCGTCAAGGTTTGTCGCCATCGGGCGTTGACAGCCCCGGGCCGGTCGGCCTACAAGGAGAGAATCGGGCTCGCCAGCCGAGCCGCGTCGTCGGGCAGCCCACGCCCGGCCTGTTCGCCTGATCGAACCAAGAGGCACCATGAGCCCCGCCGCCAAGAGGCCCGCACGACCCGCCCCACTCGACCATCCCGCCTTGGCAGAGGCGCTGGTGGCCCTGTCGCGCTCGTTGGACCGGCGCCGAGCCGGTGACGGCGGCGCGCCGAGCTACCTCGATCTGGCCGTGCACGTCGTGGGCCTGCAGCGCCAGCTCGACGACCTCGCCACCGTGCTCGTCCACTACGCCCGCCGGTATGAGGCGACGACGTGGAACGAGGTCGCCGACGCCTTCTCGATCAGCCGCCCGACGGCCTACAAGCGGTTCGGCGAGGCGAGCCCGAATGACGTCGGCGCGTAGTTCCTCCGAACTGAAGGACGCCGAGCGAACGGAGCCCAGCTCCCCCTGACCGGAAAATCTCCCTGAGTGGTGGGTGTCGTGTCGCGCGAGGTCCCGGGGTGCGGGGCGGAGTCCTGCTCGGGGCGTGAGCCCCGATGTTGTGGTCGTGTCAGGCGGCGGGGGTCAGGGTGACGGTGTGGCCGAGGGCGTGGAGTTGGCGGACCAGGTCCCGGGTCTTGCGATCGGGGTCGACGCGGCTGGTGTAGTAGTGCGAGCCGAGGTCGACGTAGCGGGCGTCGGGGTCGTTGAGCAGATGCCAGACGATGACGAGGATCGACCGGGCGACGGCGACGAGGGCTCGTTGCTTGCCTCGCCGGCGCACGAGGCGCCGGTAGCGCTCACCGAGGAAGGTGTCGGTCTTGGCCGCGGCGGTGGCGACCTCGCCGAGGACGCCTTTGAGGTAGCGGTTGCCCTTGCCGGTCTTGCCGACCTTGGTCTTGGGGCCCGATTGGATGGTCTGGGGCGACAGCTTCGCCCAGGACACCAGGTGGGCGGGGGTGGGGAACCTGCTCATGTCGAGCCCGACCTCGGCGATGATGATCTGCGCGGCCCGCTCGGCGATGCCAGGGACCTCGTCGAGCCGTTCGACGGTGGTGAGGCGAGGAGCGTCGGGGTCGACCTCGACCGGCACGTCGCTGGTGCCCATGGGCCGGAGTTCACGGTCCCCGGGAGGCTGCGGGTCGGGAAGGCCGGCGACGAGAGTCTCGATGCGGGCGGTGAGCCGGTCGACCTTGTCGGAGCAGGCGTCGATCTGGTCCAACAGGAGCCGGGCGAGGTCGGCGTGGTGGTCATCGAACCGGCCGTTGAGCGCTTCGAGCAGTGCCCCGCGCTTGGCCTTCAGCTTGCCTCGGGCCAGATCGGCGAGGGCCTTGGGGTCGCGTTCACCGGCGATGAGCGCTTCGATCATCTCCCTGGCCGACACCCCGAGCAGGTCTGTGGCCACCGACGACAACTTGATCAACGCGTCCTCGAGGAGCTTCTCGAGACGCTGCTTGTGCCGGGACCGTTCCTCGACCAGCTCGGTCCGCAGCCGGGTGTAGTCCCGCAGCACCCGGATCTCGGTGGGCGGCACGAAGGACGGGCGGAGCATGCCCCGCTCGCACAGCTTGGCCAGCCACACGGCGTCGAGCTTGTCGGTCTTGGGTCGCCCCGTGACCTGCTTGACGTCGCGGGCGTTGACCAGCCACACCGACAGCCCGGCGGCCTCCAGCAGGTAGAAGAACGGCCGCCAGTAGTCCGACGTCGACTCGAGCACCACCCGCTCCACCCCGAGGGCGACCAGGTCCGCCCCGAGGGCCAGGATCGAGTTCGTGGTCGAAGCGACCTCCCACACCTTCGAGGTGCGTCGACCCTCGATCGATGGGTGCGGGTGGCGAACGCACACCATCCCCGACGCCTTGGCCACATCGACCGATGCCGCGACGGTCAGGATCCGTTCGCTCTCGTCCTCGTCGATCTCGACGATGTTGCTGTCCGGCATCAAGGGCACCTCCACGGCTCGACGGATGACGTGAAGGGCGAGCCCGGGGGCCCAGGAGGGATACGAAAGTCTGATCGGCGTGCTCGTAGCACAGTGCGTTGCCCTTCTGGTCGGGCCCCACACCAAACTGAACTACGGCCTCAAGACCAAGAACACGACGGCGTGACGGGCTCGCCCGACCACCATTTTCACGCTTGCGTCACGGCCGCGCAGCGGGCACAGAAACTGAG
>Ga0187894_10001094_pt1 | contig 35982 bp, 21 predicted proteins | sample GBC1701081metaG_FD_136650 | JGI IMG/M metagenome (GOLD analysis project Ga0187894, IMG submission 136650) | White microbial mat communities from a lava cave in the Kipuka Kanohina Cave System on the Island of Hawaii, USA - GBC170108-1 metaG ...
GGCTCGTTGCGGTTTTTTCCTCAATTTTCCGCCCCCCCCCCCCCCCCCCCACCCCACCGTCATCGTGACTCCTCAGGCGACTGGTTCTTTTGTCGTCACCGATCTAGGCGGTGCCGTCTACTCCATTGAACTATTTGCAAACTCAGGATCAGCGCCCACCTTCTCGATCCTCCGCGGCTCGGCGGACGATGAGATTGCCACGCTGAAAGTGGCAACGGGAGGCGTGACTTCCTCCGCATATGTCATGATCGGGACAGAAACCAATCCATTCCAACGGGTTGGAGAGATTGTGCCCGATGAGCACCCAGAAAAGCGTGATTTCATCATTCTCGAAATGTATGTCACCGGTGATGTGGAAGAGATCCATGCAGCTGGCATCGACACCGTTCGCGTGGGCGGCAACGTTGGAACAGTGAACGTATACCTTTGGAATCAATTGCCCTTTCAGTCATTCGGAGTTTTCGACATGGAGGTTGGCGGAAGGATCGATGGCTCGATTCACGTGTTCGGACTGATCGAGCGATTAGTAGTAGGCGGCACGATCGGCACGACGAGCAGGTCTAGCGTGTTTGCGCACCATATCGAGTTCTTGCGAGCTGCGGCTATCAACTCAGACATTCACGGGCCGTTTGGAACCATCTTTGGATTGGCATGCGTCGGATCGATTCGGATGCTGGAGACATCCGGCGGACCTGGCTCGGACGGCTCATTAAGAGGGACCGTGGCAACGCTCGCAATTCCCACAAACTCGCCTGCGGCAGGATTTCAGATCGCGGGACCCATGGAGGCCACAATCGCGATTGGCTCGGGGCTCGAAGTCGGTGGCGGAAACGCCTTCAGCTTGCCGTCCGGAGGGCTGAAGGGCCAGATAATCATGGGGTTCGTGGGAGATCAAGATTGGACCGCGCCGGTAAATATCGGCACGGGCCCCTCCCAAATCGTCCTCGACGGCGACGGGCCGGCGCCGAGCACCATCGATTATCAGGAAGCCGCCGTCTTCCTTGGGGGCGGCGCCGTGGGGCTCGTGCCATTTCGCCTGCACGCGACCGATTGTGCGCCGGTTGCTGGCGCCATCCTTAACCGGACCGACGCACCGGACGCGACCAACCCGATCCTTCTCCGCCATTACGGTCCTGTTTGGTTCGACCCGCTTGGGCCGGTTCCTTTCGAGGTGGAGCGTCGGGGACTCGGGTACGCAGATCCCCAACCTTGGACCTCGGAAACCGCCTGCTTCGCACCGGCGCTGGTCGCGGGCTTGAACGGACACGCAACCATTGTAAGCCTCACGCCGAGCCGGCAACTGCAAGCGGGCTTCGTCTATCGAGTTCGTCTGGCCACCGACGGGCAGGGCGCCAACGTCCTCAAGTGCGATGTCTCCCCGACCAGCCGCCCGCCGGTCCATGACCATTCGTCGGATTACACTTTCACGGTTGAACCGCTGTGTCCTGGCGACGCGGACAACGACGGCAATGTCGACTTCGACGACGTGCTGACGGTGCTGGCATGGTTCGGCGCTGAAACGACGTGCCTCAAATTTGGCGATGCGGACCGCAATGGCGTGGTGAACTTCGACGACACGTTGACAGTGCTGGCTAACTTCGAGAACGACTGCTCGTTGCTAGAGCTCGGCGGAACCGGCGGCGGTCAGGTCCTCGAAGAAGCGGCCGCCGCGTTGCTCGGTGCGCTCGAATCGATGGGATTCGAGAGTCTCGAGCATTTCATGAAAGAATTTGAGAACTCGGACAAGGCAACTCGGGACGAGATGATCCGGACGCTCGGCGAGTTGCTCGGCGGCAAGGATTGACCGCCCGACATCGAGCGCAGCAGTCGAGCCGATTGGGCGCGGCACGGGGTCTCCCATGCGCGGTGAATCAACTCTTTTTCGCGACTGCAATCATGATCCGCCCGGTGAGGCTGGCCCACGAGAGCGCCCAGCGGCGGTGCGTTTCGAGGATCGGTCGCAGGTGCCGGTACTTGCGCCGTGAGTGCTTGGCACGCAGAGCGAGAGCCAGGATGGGATAGAGAAGCACGGCCAGCGGAACGGCCGAGCGCCGTTGCCGGTTTGTCGTCAGGTCGATCAGCGGCGCGCCGGCGTGCTCCAGAAGAAACAGCAGCCGCGGCAGCGCGATCGGGTTGATGTGCTGCATGAAGTAGTCCTTGCGTGCCGGGTTGAGCGGCATCGGTGCGCAATCGTCGTAGCCGTAGAGCAGGAAATGCAGGCGCGAAGTGATGGAGAGCACGTTGGGCGTCGTGATGACGATCAGCCCGCCCGGTTTCGTCACCCGCGCCATCTCACGGATGAACCGCGGGTGGTGCTCGATGTGCTCGATGACCTCGATCGAAACGCAGCAATCGAATTCCCCGTCGCCGAACGGGATCCGCTCGTTGAGATCCGCGCGGTGAAAAGGGATCGCTCCCGAACCGGTCGTCGGCAATTCGTAGAGGTCCGGCTGGAAATCGCACGCTTCGACGCGGTGACCGGCATCGGCCGCCAGTCGCGCAAAGCGCCCCCGCCCCGCGCCGACGTCGAGAATGCGCAAGGTCGACTTGGGAAGGAGCGACAGCACCTTGGGATAGATGTCGGGCTGGAACGTGATGCCGCGCGGCGCACCGTTGTTCCGGCTCGTCATGGAGCAAAGGCTACCGCGCGAACGGTCGCATTCGGCGCATCGGAGCGATCCTCCGCTATACTCGCCGTTTCCCGCGCGCCGCGACGGCTTTGTCGTGGCGGTGGCGCTCAACTCACTCGCAACCGATTTCCGCGATGCCAAAGAACGACGCCAACTATCGAAGCGCCGTGCTGCGGCTGGCTCGTCTGCGCGGCGTGCACACGGAGTTCGTGGATGCCTCGGGAAAGCGCTGCCGGGCACCGCAGGATTCGCTGGCGCGAGTGCTCGAGACCCTCGGCTCGCCTGCGGCCACGCTATCGCAGGCCCGCCAGTCGATCGATGAGCTCGCGAAACGCACCACGCAGCGACGGTTCGAGCCCGTCACCGTTGCGTGGCAGGGGCGGCCCGCGGCGGTTCGTGTCAGCCTGGCCGGGGGACGGATCAAGTCAGTCTTCCAGTGCACTCTCACGTTGGAGAGCGGAGAGCAGCGCCGCTGGGCCTGCGATCCTTCAGGCCTGAAGACGTCGCGGCGAAGTCGCTCGAGTCCCCCCACCGCCGCCCTCCCATTGCCGGCCGATCTGCCGATCGGCTACCACGATCTCTCGGTCGAGATCGACGGGCGCGAATGGCGCACCAGAGTGATCTGCGCCCCCGAGCGCTGCTACCGCAATCCACAGGAGCAGGATTGGGCCTGGGGCATCTTCGCGCCCGTCTACTCGTTGCGCAGCCAGCGCAGCCTGGGCTGCGGCGACCTGACGGATCTTCGGACGCTGGCGGACTGGAGCGCATCTCTGGGCGGAAGGGTCATCGCTACGCTCCCGATTCTCTCGGCGCAGCTGGGCACGCCGTACGAACCGAGTCCCTACTCTCCGGTGAGCCGCCTCTTCTGGAACGAACTCTTCCTGGACCCCGCCGCGACCCCGGAGTTCGCGCGCTGCGCCGAATCTCGGCAGCTCATGGATTCGCCGGCGGTGCGCGAAGAGGCGAGGCGGCTGCGCACACGCCCGCTCGTCGATTACCGGGGGTGCAGCGCGCTGAAGCGCCGGGTTTTGCGACCGCTGGCTCGACAGTTCTTCGCCGAGGGCGGCGGACAAGAAGGGTCATTCCAGGAGTTCCTAAGGCAGAACCCGCTCGTCGAGCGATTCGCGACGTTCGTGGCTGTGCACGAGAAGCAAAGCGCGGCCTGGCAGGACTGGCCGGCCCGTCTGCAAAGCGGCGACTTCGCTCCTTCCGATTTCGATGTCCAGGTCCGCGACTATCACCTGTACTGCCAGTTTGCGATGGCGCGCTCGCTGGGCGAGTGGTCCGGAGCGATGAAGCGCAGGCAGGGCATCCTGTATCTCGATCTGCCGCTGGGCGTGAACCCCGCCGGGTTCGACACGTTTCACCATCGCGACATCTTTATGGTCGGATGCTCGACCGGCGCTCCGCCGGACCCCTACTTCACGGGGGGACAGGACTGGGGCTTTGCGCCGATTCACCCCGATGAGCAGCGCGAGAGCGGCTATGAGTACCTCGCCGCGTCGCTGCGGAACCACATGCGCTACGCCGACTATCTGCGCCTCGACCACGTGATGTGTTTCCACCGGCTGTTCGTGATCCCGCGCGGCGCGAGCCCCAGCGAGGGCGTCTACCTTTCCTATCACCCCGAAGAGGCGTACGCGGTGCTCTCGCTCGAATCGCACCGGGCACAGTGCCGCCTCGTCGGCGAAAACCTCGGCACGGTTCCGCCGGAGGTGAACGAGGCGCTCGAGCGGCACGACCTGTGCGGGCTCTACGTCGGGCAGTACGAGATGCAGCCAAGCCCGCAGCGGGCCCTGCGCCCCGTGCCGCAGAACTGCGTGGCGAGCCTGAACACCCACGACATGGCGCCGCTGGCCACGTTCTGGGGCGAGGCCGACATCCAGGACCGCGTCTCACTGGGGATGTTGCGTGAAGAAGAACGCGCCGAGGAACTCGCGCGGCGACAGCGCATCAAAGAGGCGCTGATCCGGCTGCTCACGAAGCAGGGCCTGCTCGACCGAGCGAAGGGCCCCGAAGTCGCCGCCATCCGCGATGCGCTGCTGCAGTTCCTCGCTCGAAGCCCGGCGGATTTCCTGCTCGCGAATCTTGAGGACCTCTGGCTCGAGACTCAGTGGCAGAACGTGCCCGGCACGCTCGATGAGCATCCCAACTGGCAGCGGCGGTTGCGATCGACGCTCGAGGAGGTCACGGCCAGCGAAGACTTATCGCGCATGATGAACCGCATCAACGATTGGCGGTGCGGTAAAGGGACCAAGCCGCATGCGAAGGTTTCAACAAAGCCGCGCCGGAAGAAGCGCGCAGCCGCGAAGTTGGGTTGACAGCTTTGCGGCCAGCGATGCCGCCTCGGCCGCATCATGAGCCGGGATGAAAAGAGTGCTGCCGCTGCCGGTGACAAATACGGGCTTGTCCGATTTCGCGTGAGCGCGCTCGCGAATCTCGCCCAGGGTCGGGGCAACCCGCATCGCCGGCTCGGTCAGATCATTGAAGAGATCATCCGGCAGACGACCGGCTCGCGCCGCCTCGCGCGCAAGCACACGCACGCGCTGCGCGCGCCGTTCGAACGCCGCTTCGTCGCCGCTCGACTTCATCGCGTCAAAGGCGCGATAAACGTCTCCCGTCGGGCACCCGAAGGGCGGCACGATGAGCAGGATGCTCGCCGACAGCGGCGCCAGCGGCGTGATGTGTTCGCCAAGGCCCTCCACGATCGCACTTCCCGCCGCCGCGAGGGCAAAGAACGGCACATCACTGCCCAATGACAGCCCAAGATCGGTGAGCGTCGAGTCGGAGATCTTCAGCCCGAACAGCTCTCGCAAACCCGTGAGCATTGCGGCGGCATCCGACGACCCTCCGCCAAGACCACCGCCGACGGGAACTCGCTTATTCACGGACACCGCGACGGGCAGCACACCGCCGACGTGCGACTCCATCAGACGATGGGCGCGCGCCGTCATGTCCCTTTCGACGGGCCAGTCGATCGGCGACTGGTACGGCGCATCGGAGGCCCACCGAATCTCGAAGCGGCTGGGTCCGGAGGGCAAGCGCTCGATCCGGACTTCGTCGGCGAGGTCGATGCGAGCGAACCACGAGCAGATCGGGTGATACCCGCGCGGTTCCTGCGGCGGCCCCACAGCCAGCGCGAGATTGATCTTCGCGTGCGCCTGGCGCAGGACGATCGAGCCGGATGCCGACATGGCCCGAGTGTAAGACTGGATCAGGCCGCTGCGGTGGCGCGCGCCGTCACGCCGCAACCAAAGCCCCACGGCGCGAGCACGGGCGGACCGCCTGTTGCCCGCATGCGCCGCTCGATCGCATCGGCCATCGGGCCGGGCGACAGGGTGCCGATGACAAGCGCCTCCGGTGCACCGCGCAACTCAACTTCGCGCACGCCGGATTCCGCCAGCACGGCGCGAATCACCCACGAGTTCTTTCCCTCATCGACGATGGCCACGCGGCTGACTCGCATCTTCTCCAGCAACCCGGGCAACCAGGCGCGGCATGCCGCGGCGCCGGTGAATCGGTCGTAGAGGTCCTGAGTCATCTCGCGGCGCGGCTGCTTCGCGAGCGAATCGACCAGTTCAGCGACGCCGCGCTCGAATCCCGCCGACGCGTTCTCGCGATCGGCGATCTCGAAATAGCGGTCCATGGTGCGCAGGAGCGCCCGATCGCGGACCTCGCCGGGGGAGTACCGCTGCTCGACCCAGCAGTTATTCCGCACGAGACGCTGGAGGATCAGGTCCATGTCCCGGCCCTCCGCGGCCTTGCGGTGGAGCACGCGGAAGCGCCGGTCGTACGCGATGCGCCACCCCGCCAGGATGAGCCGCGCGCACAGGTCGTACTCCTCGGCGTAGTAGCCGAACGAGCCGTCGTAACCGCCCGCATCGAGGAACATCCGCCGGCGGATGGCCGCGCCGCATCCGACGAACACCTCCGGCAGACCTCCGGCCTCGCGCGACCCCTCGCCCAGCGCGACCTCCGCGCCGACCGCCGCGACATCGCTCGGCGCATCGGCCAGCACCTGCGCGAACCCCGCATCCACCGGCGCCGAGTCGTCATCGAGCATCAGCAGCCAGTGGTCGGCGTCGCTGCCCTCGCTACGCGCGGCCCGCGCCGCGCGGTTGCGCGAGCCGGCTCCTTCGTTCTCCCCCGCCTGGATCATCCGCGCCGGCATTCCATTGGCGAGGCGCGCCGGCGGCTGGGGCGGGTAACGCGAGGCATTGTCCACCACGACCACCTCGGCATCGCCCAGGGCGCGCCCGATCGCCGCGCCGTCCAATCGCCCGACAGCCGATAGCGTGAGCGCCAATTGCTCGGGGCGGTCGCGAGTTGGGATGATGATGGTGAGCAAGCGCCGGAATGCCCCGCTCTGATCAAACGACCAGGCGCACGCCCGGTCGGGGCGGCGTCAGTTCCAGCCGCATCTCCCCCACACGCCGCACACCGTGACGCAGGTCCCGCGCCGAGACCGGCTCGTTGCCGAGCCGGGTCGCCTCCACCGCGGCGGCGATGCTCCCGAGGAACGCGGCGATCGCCATCAGGTCGCCGGACTTCGGCTCGGCGAGCATGGTGAGCGTGGCGGCCGCCAGCAGCGCATCGCCGCAGCCCAGCGCATCGAGCGCCCACGGGGAGAGCGCCGGGACATGCTCGCCGCGCACTCTCGTGGCCCAGCCATCGGTGGCCCCCGCCCCGCGCAGCCGCTCGAATGCCGTCAGCCCGTCCGCGCCCATGGTCACAAACACGCGCGCCGCCCCGGTTTGTTCCATGAGCTTCCAGACGACCGCGTTGAGGCTGTCGTCGTAGTCGCGGAGGGCGTCGCGCAGTTCCGGCTCCGTCGGGGTGAGCAGATCCATGTCGCGCATGTGCAGCAGGCTGCCGCGCCGGCCGGAGACGTCGCCGACCATCACGCCGACATTCCGGCGCACGCTGGGGCAGAGCCGCCCAAGCACGCCCGGCGTGAGCATGCCGTTGCCAAAATCGGCGACCACCGCCCCATCGCTGGATTGCGCCGTCTCCCGGGCCAGTCCGATGAGGCGCTCCTGCGCCGCCGCGTCCAGCGAGATCGGGCGCACGAGATCGAGTTTCATGACCTTCTGCGACCCGACCAGGAAACGCTGCTTCTCGGGAATCGACCCCTCGTGCTCGATGGCGCGCGTCTCGACACCTTCGACGGCCAGGCGCTGGCGCAGCGACTCAGCGCCCGGCGTTCGCGGCAGGCATGTGATGAGCACGGGGCGCGCCCCGAGGGCCGCGGCGTGCCGCGCGATCACCGCCGCGCCGCCGTCGAAGGACCGATGCTCGAGAGGGCGCAGCGACATGACGGGGCTCTCGCCCGCGATATCCGGCCGGTCGCACATGACGTAGGTGTCGGTGATCGTTTCGCCGATCACGCAGAGGCGCTTGCCCGCGAATGAGTCGATCAGCAGATCGAGATTCGCCGGCGTCAGGGCGTGGGCCTCAACGAGCTGGCGCAGCCGCGCCTGGAACGGATCGGCGCTGCTCTCCATCGCGGCGATGAGGGCCGTCGAAGAGAACACGATGTCGCCCGACGAAAAGAGCACCCGCCCGCCGTGGCGCTCGACCGCCTCGCGCTCGGCCTGAAACCGCGGGTCGCGGTTGTTCTCGTACTCGCGCCCCTTGATGTAGACGTCCGGGCGGACCTCCTCGAGCAGTTCGGCTGCCGTGGGAAGCGGGTTGATATAGACCCAGTCCACGCAATCGAGCGCTGCGAGGTTCTCGGCGCGAAGTTCCTGAGGGATCAGCGGGCGACCATCTCCCTTGCTCATGACGGCATCACCGGTGAGGGTGACAAGCAACATGTCGCCTTGCCGGGCCGCGTGCTGGAGGTGCCGAACGTGCCCGGGGTGCACGATGTCGAAGCACCCGTGACACTGAACCACGGTGCGGTGCCCGGCCCGGGCCTGAGTCCGGAGCGCAAGAAGTTCCTGCCGCGTGAGGATCTTGGCGCGCGTTCGATCGGCGGGATCCATGAGCAGGCTTTATCGGCTTAGCCCGCTCTCAATCTGCTGTCACGTTCACGGCGCTCCGAGTCCCGATCCGGGCCTCTCGAGCCCCGCCAAAAGGATGTCGGCCGCCTCGCGGAAACAGCCCCTCCCGCCGGCCGTTTCGAGCACCAAATCGGCGGATGCGCGCACCGCCGCGTGGGCATCGGCGGGACAAGCCGATGCGCCCGCCAACGGGAACACCGGAAAGTCGTTGAGATCGTCTCCGATGTACAGGCATTGCCTGGGCGCAACGCCGAGCCGGGCACACAGATCGACAAAGCGAGAGTCCTTCGGTCCCACACCGATATCCACCGCGGGCACTCGCAGCTGGGCGGCCCGGCGCTGGATTGATGCGCCATTCGACGTCGCGCTCAGCCATCCAACCACGATCCCCGCTTCGGCAAGCAGGTGGTGCCCGAGCCCGTCGTGCGTGTTGAACGTGCGAAGCGCCTCTTCACCGCCGGCGTAGGAGATTCCGCCGTCGGTCAGGCAGCCGTCCACATCGGTGACAATGGCGCGCAGGTCCGCCCACAGGGGCAGGCGCATCCTCTGAACGCCTCGGATGCACGGATGATCTGGCGCGAGACCGCGAGCCACGGCCCGGGCCAATTCAAGCGAGCTCTCATCGTGGACGCGGATGCGCTCGATTGGCGATCCGTCGATTTCCCTTAGATCGAAACGGCTCGCTTCGAGCGCCCGGCGCACTCTGTCGGGTGAGCAGAACGGGAAGCGAGGATCGACCCTTAGTCCCTCTCGTGGCTCTTGCCCCGAATCGGTCGCGTTCAAGGCGTGACGCTTCACCCCAGCTCTAATCCGCGGATCGCTTGACGTGAGGAAAATGCCGTCGCTGGAAAGCACCCGGCGCAGGTTGTTGACCGACCAAAGCACCAGCGGCACGCCGAGAATCGGCGCCAGGGCGATGTCCGCCGCAAGGTCGGCCGGGCAGACGATCGTGGCGTGTCTCATGCGGGGTGGAGGATATGCGCGGGAGTGCTCCTGCCCGCTTCAGGCGGCCCCTTCGCAGCGCCGATAACCGACGACGGCGGCCTTGCCAAGCAGCGCATTTCGTGCGCTCTGAGGCTGGCCGCCCTGGAGCATCGGATGCCCGCCCCCGAAGTGTGGTTCGCGGTCCCCTCGGCGAATCCGGAGAACTGCCGGTGCAATCTGCCGCGCTGGCGCGAGCGCGGCTACCGCATCGCCATCCTCCAGAACCGCACCCGCGCCGAGATCCCGGCGGACATCGTGGTCTGGCGCGACGCGTACCCCGGATGGGCCGAGTCGATCAACATCCTCTGCCGCGAGGCTGTGCCCAAGGATGCGCCCATCGTCGTTTCCGGCGGTGACGACATGCTCCCCGATCCGAACCACACGGCGCAGGATCTCGCGACCGAGTTCCTCTCTCGCTTCCCCGACACTTTCGGTGTCATGCAGCCTCATGGCGATGAGTTTCTCTGCGCCCGCCGCTACTGCGGCTCACCTTTTCTCGGGCGCAAGTGGATCGACACGATGTACGGCGGGCGGGGCCCGATGTGTGGCCAGTATCACCACAACTGGGCCGACAACGAACTCTACTGGGTCGCGCGCGGCCTCGGTGCGCTCTGGGAGCGCGACGACCTGAGTCACTTCCATGACCACTTCACGCGCGAGGGCCGGCGCGCACCCGACTACTGGGAATGTGTGCGGAACAGCGACCTGAGCGACGCCTACCTCTACTTCGCCCGCGCCTACGCGGATTTCCCCGGGCATGAACCGATCGGCGGCGCGCGTCGCTACGACCGCCCCGAACTGATGGCTGAGATCGTTCTGCTGGCGCAGAACCGTGTCCTCGCCGCCACGCGCGACAACCCCTTTTCTCGCGCCGTTGCACAAGCGTTGGACCGCTGCGCGGCGGCCGGGCAGAGCCCCGTCGCTCTCTACGGCACGGGATACCACACGCTGAATGCGGTCGAATCGCTGGCCCGCCCGCCGGTGCGCATCGACTGCCTGATCGACGACAGCCCGGTGAATCAGGGACAGACGCTCTGGAACTTTCCGATCGTTTCGCGCGAGGAGGCGCTGCGCCGCGGCGTGCGAGCGGTGATCCTCTCCGCCAATTCCGTCGAGGGCCGACTCTGGGATAACTCCGAGTGCTTCCTTCGCGCGGGCATCCCCGTGCATCGCCTCTACCCCGCACCGAAGCGCGAGCGCCGGGAACGGCTGGAAACCGCGATCGCAAGGGCCACGGCCCAAGGCATCCGGCGAATCGCCTTGTTCGGATCTGCCGGCGAGTGGGAGGGCCTGCAAGGGCCGGAAATCGAAAGACGTATCACGATCGTCGGGGCACTTGTCGGGCATCACGGGGGCGAGAATGCGACCGGACGGCCGCCGATCCCCATCGAGCGCGCGGCCGCCGCGGGCATCGAGGGAATCGTCATCGCGTCGTGGTGCGATGAGCCCAAACTGTTCGAGCAGACGGCGCCGCTGCGCCGCGCGGGCATCCGCGTGTTCCCGATGTACTGGCCCGGCGATGTGCTGGCCGCCCTCGAGCGCGTCTTTGTGCCCGCGTGAGCACCTTTGGAGCAAGTCGATGAGGATCTTCGAGGCCGATGCCTGGCACATGATGACGAGAGTCATCGACCCGGCCCGGCCATCAGTCTTTCTCGATGTCGGGGCGAACATCGGAAAGTCCATCGATCGCATCTGCGAAAAGTTCCCACTCTCGACGATCCACGCGTTCGAACCTGTCCCGGATGTCTTTGCCGAACTCCAACGGCGCACCGCCCACCGTCCAAACGTGCGGCTCTCGGAGACGGCTGTCGGCGATCGCGAAGGCTCGGTCGAAATGCGCGTGACCGCCGATCGGCAGATGAGCAGCGTGCTCCCGTCAAGCGAAATGGGCAGGTGCTATCACGGCGCGGGCATGCAACCGTCGACGACGCACCGGGCGCGCATCACGCGGCTCGACGACTGGGCCGCACAACAGAACATCACTCGCGTCGACGCGATCAAGATCGATGTCCAGGGCCTGGAACTGGCTGTGCTCCGCGGCGCGGAGCGGCTGTTGAGAAAGGGCGGCGTCGTCGCCGTCAACTGCGAGGCCCAACTCGTGCCCGAGTACGAGGGCGCTTCGACGTTCGGCGAGATCGACGCGTTCCTTCGTTTCTGTGGCTTTTCGCTTTACCAGATCCATGATGTGTGGGTGCACGGTCCTGAGGAACGGACCACGTGCGTCGATGCCTTGTGGCTTCGCAACGAGGCGTTTGCCCGCCTGCCACGAGAACCCGAGCGGCTCTACGAGATCGATTGGCGAAAGGCGTCGCGCGATCATCCGTTCAAGCGCGCCCTGGAAGGCGCGCTGGCACGCTACGCGGCCGATGGGCGGAGCCCAGTCGCGATCTACGGCGCCGGTTACCACACGCGCACGGCGGTCGAAGCGCTGGCCAGCCCCCCAGTGCGCATCGATTGCATCATCGATGACGATCCCTCCCGTCAGGGAACCACGCTCTGGAATTTCCCCATCATCTCGCGCGAGCAAGCCCTGCGGCGCGGTGTTCTCGCTGTCATCCTCTCAGCGAACTCGGTGGAATCGCTGCTTTGGGACCAGTGCGCGACGTTCCTTCGCGAGGGCGTCGAGGTCCGCCGCCTCTACCCGCCGGGGCGCCCCGAACGACACGAGCGGTTGAATCGGGCGATCAGGCGCGCCCGCGATGCGAGGTTGCGCCGCTTGGCCATTTTCGCCTCGCCCGAGGAACTGAACGAGATCGACCGGACGATGCTCCCCACCGGGGCTCCGGTGATCGGCGCCCTGTGCGAACGCGACAGCGCGGCTCCCTCGAACAGCGCGTTGGAGTCAATCCCGCTCGAACGCGCCGCGGCGGAGGGGATCGACGGGGTGATCCTCTGTTGCCCGTTTGATGAACCCGCGCTCCTGGCGCGAACGATCCCGCTGCGTCACGCGGGCGTTCGGGTCTTCCCCACGTACTGGCCCCCCGAGGCGCTGGCCGCCCGCGAGTGCCTCGCTGTGCCCGCCTGAATCCCTCAAGCCGACCGATGAACACCGCCACTGTCACCGCCGCTCGGACGCCGGGTCAGAAGGAGCGATCGCCTTCGGGCCGCCCCCGCGACCCGGTCGAATCGTTCCGCTTTCCCTACTACCTCCGCCTCAACCAGCGCCGTCTGGAACATCTCGGCTCTCTCGGTTTTGACCTGTGTGGCAAGCGCGTCCTCGAAGTCGGCGCGGGGATCGGCGATCTCACCACTTTCTTCCTCGACCGCGAGTGCCCCGTTCTCTCGACCGATGCGCGCCCGGAGCACGTCGAACTCATCTCGTCGATGGTCGTCGATTATCCGCTCCTCTCGGCGGCCGTGCTGGACCTGGAGACCCCACCGCCGTTCACCGGCCAGCCCTTCGACATCGTCTTCTCCTACGGGCTCCTCTATCACCTGGCGGACCCGGTCCCGGCTCTGGACTACATGGCCCATGCATCCTCGGGCCTGCTGCTTATCGAGTCGTGCGTGTCGTACGGCGACGGCGAGTCCCTCAACCCCGTCGATGAGGACCGGCTCGTCTTCTCGCAGGCATTGCACGGTCGCGGCTGCCGCCCGACCCGCGATTGGATGCTGGCGCGCCTCCGAGAGCGATTCCCCTTCGTTTACCTGCCGCGGACGCAGCCGGCCCACGAGGAATTTCCGCTCGACTGGTCGCGCCGACCCGAGGGCGACCTCCTCTCGCGCGCGGTCTTTATCGCATCTCGGCTGCCCTTGAACAATCCACTTCTGCAGACTTCGTTGCCGATGAATCAATCGATCGCCTGATCCGCGCCCCGGAGTCGCTCATGCATGTGCTCGTAACGGGATCATCAGGCCTCATCGGCTCCGAAGCCGTCACGTTCTTCGACCGCATGGGCTTCTCCGTCTTCGGCGTCGACAACAACATGCGCGCCGATTTCTTCGGCCCCAAGGGCGACACCACGCCGAACCTCCGTCGGCTCCAACGCACCTGCCGTTCGTTCACGCACGTCGAACTGGATATCCGCGACCGCGCCGGCGTCGAGCGCCTGCTGCGCCGCGTGCCGGCCGATTTGATTATCCACGCCGCGGCACAGCCGAGCCACGACTTGGCCGCCTCGCGCCCGTTCGATGACTTCGATGTCAACGCCGTCGGCACTATCAATATGCTCGAAGCGACGCGCAAGCGCCGCCCCGAGGCCGTCTTCATCCACGTCTCGACCAACAAGGTCTACGGCGACGGCCCCAACCACTTGCCGCTACGCGAACTTGAAACGCGCTACGACTTCGCCGATCCGGCCTTCGCCCGCGGCATCGCTGAAGACTTTCCCGTGGACCGCTGCCTGCACTCACTCTTTGGCGCTTCCAAACTCGCCGCCGATGTGATGGCGCAGGAGTACGGTCGCTACTTCGGCATGAAGGTGGGTGTCTTCCGCGGCGGCTGCCTCACCGGCCCGCAGCACGCCGGCGTGGAACTCCACGGCTTCCTTAACTACCTCGTGCTCACCGCGTTGCGCCAAGGCCCGTACACGATCTTCGGCTACAAGGGCAAGCAGGTGCGCGATCAGATCCACTGTGCCGATGTGATCAATGCCTTTTGGGCCTTCGCCCAGAACCCGCGTCCGGGCGAGGTCTACAACCTTGGCGGCGGGCGCGACAACGCCGCCAGCCTCATCGAGTGCGTCGAAATGATCGCCGCGGCGACCGGCCGCCGCCCCGCGCTGACGTACAGCGACAAGGCCCGCATCGGCGACCACATCTGCTACTACAGCGACACGTCCAAGTTCCGCGCGCAATTCCCCGACTGGCGGCAGGAGTATTCGCTCGCGCGCATCATCGACGAGATGGTCCGGGCGATGTCCGACCAGCGCGCCGCGGCGGCCGCGTAGCCTCGGTGATTCCGGGTTTTTCACGTGCCACCGATTCCGGTTCGCCGGAATCGGTGCGATGCTTCGTTGATTCCGCTTCCAACCGCGCGAATTCGAATTACGTTTTAGTCGTGCAACGGTTTCGCGCCGCAGTCATGGTCTTGGGGCTCCTTGCGCTTTCCTCAGTGGCCGCCGCAGGAGTTCCCCCACCTGTCACCACCGTCATCACGCACGGCCTGATCTTCACGCTCGGCGGGCCGCCCAATCTGCCCATCTGGACGATCGAAATGGCCGAGGCCATCGCCGCCCGTGCCGGCGCCGGCTCGGTCTTCATCTACGACCCGCCGACCGGCCAGTGGATGGGCACGGGCACGCCCGGGCCCACCGACCCGGTCATGCTCGTCTTCAACTGGGTGGATGAATCCGATGGCGGCATCTTCTGCCCCGCCGCGTTCCCGGGCCCCAACTGGAAGTACACCGAAGCCGCGGGCGATGCGCTCTACGCAGCCCTGCGCGACCCTTCAGGAGCGCTGGCCGGCTTCGACCCGCTCTCCGGGCGCGACATCCACCTGATCGCCCACAGCCGCGGCCCGTGCGTGATGGACAAGACGGCCCGTCTGCTCACCGCCGCCGGCTTCACCGTCGATCACGTGACCGCGCTCGACCCGCACCCGGTCAACAACACGCTCGACCAGTGCCTGCTCTTCGGAACTCAGATCTGGGGCGACCCCGTGCCGACCAAATGGGCCGGCATGACGTTCCTCGACAACTACTACCGCACGGATAATCAGGCCTGCGACCTCGACGGCATGCCCCTCGGCTTCACCGATGTGCTGCTGCCCGAGGCCGTCCTTCAAACCTCCGGCCAGGGCTACAACGAGTCGCACTCCGACACTCACCTGTGGTACCACGGCACCATCGACCTCGCAGTCGGCGCCAGCGACGGCGAGCAAACCATCACCTCCGCGATGCGAACAACGTGGTGGACAGGCGGGCTGGATGAGGCGGTCAGCGGCTGGCACTACTCGCTGCTCGGAGGCGGCATGCTCGATCGCCCCGCCGAAGCGGCCGGTGCGCCCGTCCCGCCTCAGCCCACGCTGATCAACGCGAACTTCGAGCAGGCCAGTTACTTCGGGTGGTTCGGCCACGGCGGCGGCGGCACGGGCTCCATCGTCAGCGACGCCAACGGCCAGTATCTGCGCCTCGCGCCCAGCGGCCCCGCGCGCACGCACAACTGGTTCTTCCTGCCGCAGTGCGCCAGCGCGATCTCGCTGCGCTACCAGGTGTTCACGGCCGGCGCGAACGACCGCCTCATCTTCCAGATCACGGATCGAGCGGGCACAGTCACGACGTTCAATGCCGGCGCCATCGCGCTGGACGCCGTCACCGGCTGGGTAAACGCCGAGGTCAGTCTTGGCGGCGTTGCGCCGGGCCAATCTCTTCTGTTGACCGTGCGCATGATGGATTCAATGGGCGGCGCACTAGGCGCCACCGTCGGCGTAGATGACCTTGCGTTCATTACAGGTCTGACCGGCGACAGCAACGACGACAGCGTCGTCAACTTCGACGACATCCTGACGACGCTCGCCAACTTCAACGCGAACTACTCGCCCGGCACCGGCCCGGGCGACGCCAACGGCGACGGCATCGTTGACTTCAACGACGTGCTCGCGTGCCTGGCGAACTTCGGGGCGACGTGCATTCCATAAGCGGGTGTCGGGGTACGGCGTCCCCGCCGCGCCCCGAGCCGCGCCTCTCTCCCGATTCACGCTGCGATGCCGACCGCCGGCTCCGGATCGAGCCCGATCCATGCCTCCCGAAGCCTCTCGAATTCGTTCCGCTCGAGATCAAGTCGCGCCTCGCTCCAGCGAATGAGGTCCAGCCCCGCGGGCATCCGCGCCATGATCGGCTCATCGATCGTCGTCGTCACGATGTGCCGTGCGGCCGCGTCGAGGGGCCCGTCGAGCGGACTCACGGAGATCGATGCGCCATTCACCGTAATTCTCGACGGCGCTTCGGTCGAATCATCGCGCGCCTCGATTGCGCACCCGCGCGCGGCGAGCATCGGAACCAGCACTGCCGCATTCCGCCCGAATCCCAGCAGCATGACCCGCGAACCCGGCTCTACCCGTGCCGCGATCCTCTGAGCGACCTCGCGCGGATCCGCCATCCACGCCGCCAGCGCCCGCGTGGCCTCCTCGACGAAGCCCGGCCCGCCCCACCCCTCGCTCTCGCAGCGCCGCCACCACCGGTCGAGCGCCGTGCAGAAAAACTCGATCGGACCGCTCCAGGCGCTGGGCGCCAGGCAGGCCGCGCCGGGAAGCGCCCAGTACGCCGCCGCCGCGGCCTCTTCGGGCTCGATGCACAGCGGCTCGGCGAAGTGCCGGAAGTACCCCGCCGCACGCTGCGTGTTCATCGTCGGATCGTCGAACGATGCGGCCGTCGCGCAACGCAGGGCATGACTGCGCAGCAATTCATCGCGCCGACGAGCACTCAGATCCACGCCCCGCTCCGACCAGCCCGAACCGATCGCGCGCCCCATCGATCCGTCAATGACCTGCTCGATGGCCTCCAGCGAAGCCCGGATGTTCCTGCTGCGGCTCCCGGGCACGCAGCGAAACGCCGCGACACTGTCATGCACTGCGGCGAATCGAACTCCCCGCTCCGCCAAGCGCAGCCAGAAGTCGAGGTCCTCGCACGCCGCGAGCGATTCGTCGAACCGAACATCGCCGAGCGTTGATCGAGCGACGACGCACGCATGGATCGCAAACCGCGGCGAACGCAAGAGCTCATCGAGCCCCGCGAAGGGGCACGAGGGTCCATCCACGAAATCGAACGGGCGACCGAGTGCATCAAACCATTCCGCGGCGCCGAATGCCGCCCCGTTTCGCGATTCTGCCGCCGTGGCGAGCAGGCGCTCCAACCCGCCGGGCAGGTACCAGTCGTCCGCGTTCAGGAACGCGACGTACCGTCCGCGCGACGCCTGAATGCCCAGGTTTCGAGCCGCGCCCGGCCCCCGCTCCCCGTGCTCCAGTCGCAGCAGCCGTATCCGCTCGTCATCGCGCGCCAGCGCGGCGACGATCGCCGGCCCGAGATCCCTCGACCCGTCATCGACGACGATCGCTTCCCAGTTTTCGAGCGATGATTCGGCGAGCGATCGCAGGGCGGCCTCGATGGTCGCTTCGGCGTTGTGCATCGGGATGACGATGCTGAGGACCGGGTCCATCAGCCGCTCCCGGGACTCCCCCGCATTCGCGGGGGTCGCTCTCGCCTCCCCGACCGCTTATCGGCCCGAACTCAGGCCGCCTTTGGTGCGACCACCCCGCCGGCGCCCGCCCGCAGCTTCTCGGCCACAAACCGCAAGAAGGCCCGCGCAAAGACCTCCATCGTGCAGTGCTCGCGCACCACGTGCGCCTGCGCTTCGATGGTCGATGCACGCCAGGGCCCGTCCGAGACCGCCCGCTCGACGGCCCGTTCCAGTTCGTGCTCATTGCAGAAGATCGTCTGTCGCGCCGCCGGGAAGGCCGCATCGGGGAACATCTTCACGGGGTACGACCAGTACGGCTCGGTCCATCCCCATGCCGCCCCGGAGGGCACGTGGAGCACGGCCCGCGCGGAGCCGTCCGGCGCGTTCGGCGCGGGACGCAGGGCTGGATGCGCGCAGGCTTCAAGATCGATCAGGCTTTGCGGATCAAGCGCGTACGCATCTGTCCCATCCGCAAGGCGCTCCGCCGGAACGCCGGATCGGCGCAAGTGATACAGGAGCGAATTGACGATCGAGAAGGCGTCCGGGCTCGGACCCCGGCGCAGCATGAGCCCGCCCGAGAGCGCGCATTCAAAGACGCGCTGGTGGGCGTTGCTGTTGCGCGAGACGTGCAGATGGCACAGCCCCACCTGATAGAGCGCCCGCAGTTCCTCATCGTGGTGCACGGGCCCGCGCGCAAACGCCGAGAGCGTCGGGTGCGCTTCCCAGCCCCGTCCGAACAAGCCGAGCCGCCACCCGCGACGCCCCGCCATCCCGGCCGCCCACTCGAGCGCGGCGTGCCGGTAGAGCCGCTCGGCGATCGGCATCGCGTACCCCGCGACCACCGCGTCAAGCAGACGCGTGTCCGCGCCCGAGGGCGCCAGCCCGCGCGACGCCAGCGCTTCTGAGGCCACAACGCGCAGGTCGAGTGCCGCAAACCCCGGTGTTCCGGCCGAGACCTCCAGCCGCCGGAAGATCTCCTCCAGCGCCGATCGGACGCCCGGCTGTGAGGCGCTCGAGCGGGCCAGCCTTTCGTGGGTCGCACGCGGCGATTCGCTCTGATGGCTCACGTACGCGATGTCGCACTCGAATCGCCGGCGCAGCGCCTCGGGCGCCGGCGCACCATGGAACTTCGTCTCGGATGCGGGCACGAACCACGGGAGCGTCCTCTCGCGCGGATAGCCGTGCTTCAGGAGCAGATCGGGATGGATGTGCCCGACCAGGAAGTCCAACGGGCCCTGCGCCGCGCCCGCGGCATCGTCGAACAGTTGCGCCATGCGATCCTGCACCCAGCAGACCACGGGCAAGCCCGGCGGCAGCGCCTTGCGGAGGTGGTGACGGGTGTAGTTGATCAGCACCACCAGATCGGGGCGCCATTCATCGACTTCTCGCAGATACGCCACGCTCGCCAGCCGTGAGTGGTCATCCGGCTCCATCAGCACTCGCGCCTCGTGACCCAGGGCCCGCAACGCCTCGGCAAGGTCCGAAGCACAATGCCGCACGAACGTCGAGTACCGCGTTGCCGGCAGGAGCACCCGCAGCGGAGTCGGCGCGGCTGCCGCGGATGCGCGTTCAATCCGCTCCGCCCAGGATTCGGGGCCCCGCGCCGCGTACGCCGCCGCCGTTGCTCCCACGAGGCGCACATGTTCTCGCTGCTGCGCGGCGCTGGCCTCCTGGACTTGCATCGGGATCGGCGGCACGGCGGGCGTGCGGAGCCCCGGGCTGCGCACATAGTGCGAAGGAAGCGAAAGATGCAGGGACCTCCGGCATCGCCGAGCCAGCGCTGCGCTCGCCTGCGAACCGATGAACCAAAAGACACGGTCCTGCTCGATCAGGTCCGTCAGCGGCGAGATACTCAGCGCATCGAGCGCCTCCTGCGCGTCCTGCTGCACCACCAGCAGCGGCACGCGAAAACCGTCGTACATCAGGGCTGTCTCGCGCGCGATCCGCCGAAGCAGCGCCGCCGGCTCGATTCCCTCGATCACGATTCCGCGCGGCGGGCTCGCGGGATCCAGCCGCCCATCCGGCCCGAGAAACGGCAAGACGTCTCGCTCGGCGGAGCCCACGAGATCCGCGAGGGGGCCCCAGCACTCGCCGCGACGGCGCACCACGTTGCCGTCGTTGGCGCGGCACGTCTCTGTTTCAACTAGGCGGTCACGCCACGCCGAGACATGCGACGTGAGATCGATGCCGCACCGGCGCAGGGCCTCGACGTTTGCTCCCAGAGTCCGCCACAGCGCTTCCGGATCGAGGCGGTCATCTGCGATCGCTTCGATGCTGTCCTGCAATGCCCCAATGACTGGTCTGATCCGCGGATCGTGCCGGACAGGTGCCAGAAGCCGGAGCGCAAGAGTTCGAAGCCCAAGCGAGGCCGCGCTCCGCGCCCCCGCGATTCGCGCGCCGCTCGCCCCCTCGTCAGAACGGAGCACCGCCATCGAGCGCGCCAGTTCCTGCCAGGCCTCACGACCATCGGCGCCCGCACCGCCCGCGGAAGTGCATGGCTCGGCGGCAGAATCGTGGCAAGTCACATTTCAGTTATCGACCGGATGATCGCGCCGAGCCTCATGGGCCGGGGGACCGGCTGTGCCCGCTCCAAAAAGTGAAACGCCCGCCGCGGGTACCGCAGCGGGCGACGGATTGATCGTTTTCGCGGCGCGCCCGACTCAGACGAGGGACTTGAGCCCCTTGAGCGGACGAACCTTGACGATCTTGCGCGCCGGCTTGGCCTTGATGGTCATCATCTCGCCGGGGCGGAAGGGATTCGGGGCCGTGCGCGCCTTCGTCGCGGGCTTGTCCACGCGGATCACTTTCATCAGCCCCGGCACCTGGAACACCTTGACCGTCCTGAGGTCCTGAGCGATCACGGCGCCCAGAGTCTCGAACACCGACTGCACCTGCTTGCGCGAGAGTTCCGTGTTCTCCGCGATCGTGCGGTACACCTCGCCCTTGCTGCGCGGTTTCGAGACCGATTCGATTCTCACCTTCCGTGCGGCTGCTTTCTTCTTGGCTGCCATGGAATCCTCCATCAGCGGGATCAGACTTGGCTCGTGCGGCGCCGCGGAACGTCGCGGCCCCTTTTCCGAGCGGTTTTCTACGGGAAATCCCGCTGCAGGACAAGAGCATTCGGCCGCCGCGACGCTTTTCGTGCCGTTTTTTTCAGTGTTTTTTGGCGCCCTCCACCGGCTTGGTTCGCGCCGATTGTGGACAACTCCGGCGGGCGACCATCGCCTCCCAAGCCTTACGGCGGCTCGCTAAGCCCCAGTCGGGGCGGCGTTTGACCGTTTTTCGGGGTGCTTTTGAGGCCCGCCCCCAAAGCAGGCCGGGTTTCCGATCGATAGAGGCACCGCCAGGACGCCCCTCCGCGAAGAGGCGAATGGGAGGCTTGCCATGCCCGCGAGGATCACTCAAGAACAGCGCCGGCACGCGCGGCTTCCGATGGTCAGACCCTGCAAGGTTCGTGATCGCCGGACGCTCGTCTATTCCGCCGGCCAGACCAGCGATATCTCGGTCGGGGGCGCTCTCATCCGAGTCGACCGGGCTCGACCCTTCGGAGCCGGAGACGAAATCGACTTGGTCGTGGGCTGGAGCCCCGGGGTGGTGCTCTCGGCCGACTCGGTTGTGCGGGGCACGGTCCGCCGAGTGACCCCGATCGACTTTAATCATCAGGCCATTGCGATCGAGTTCGCCGAGCCTTCGACTCGAGCACTGGCGGCGTGACTGTGCGCTCGGCCTCCGTGGCCTGCGCTGCCCTGCCTTGACCGTTCCGGATTATCCAGACGCACCGGGATCGCCCGTGCCTCCTGCACGGCCTCGGCGATCCGTCGCTCGCCACTGCGCCTAACCTTTCTTCATGCGGCTGTGGCAGCCCTCGCTCCCGGATCGCTATCTGGGCCTCAGCCCCGATGAGCTGGCCCGGGCCATCGAATCGCGCCGAACCGAACTGAATGGCTCGCTCGTCATCCTCGGGCATCACTATCAGACCGATGAGGTCATCCGCCACGCCGACTTCACCGGTGATTCCCTCAAACTGTCCCAGCTCGCCGCCCAGCAGGTCCGCGAGCGCGGCGCCAAATACATCGTTTTCTGCGGCGTGCACTTCATGGCCGAATCGGCCGATCTGCTCGCGCCCGAAGGCACCAGCGTCATCCTGCCCGATCTTTCGGCCGGTTGCTCGATGGCGGACATGGCCGCTTACGACGATGCGCTGGAAGCGTGGGAAGCCCTGCACAAGACACTCAAGGCCAGGCGCTGGAAAGGCCGGATCGTTCCAGTCACTTACGTCAATTCTTCGGCGGCGATCAAGGCATTCGTCGGGGCCAACGGCGGGGCCTGCTGCACTTCCTCCAACGCCAGGATGGTCTTCGAGTGGGCACTCGCGGGCGGCGACCAACCGTCCAAACCCAAGGAGCACATCAAGGTGCTGTTCCTGCCCGACCAGCACCTCGGGAGGAACACCGCCGCCGCCATGGGGGTCAATGTCCGCAAGCACTCGGCGCTCTATGACCCGCGCCTGGCGAATCAGGGCGAGACCCTCGGAGGAATGACCGCGGATCAACTCGTCGAATCGCAGGTGGTCCTTTGGGCGGGTCATTGCTCGGTGCACAAGCTGTTCCGCCCCGAACACTGTGAAGACGTAAGGCGGGAGGAACCCGAAATGCGGATCCTCGTCCACCCCGAGTGCTGCAAGGAGGTGGTGGACAAGGCCGATCTCAACGGCTCCACGGAGTTCATCATCCGGACCATCCGCGAGGCGGAGGCGGGCTCGCGTTGGGCCGTGGGCACCGAGGTTCACCTGGTGAACCGCCTCGCGCGAGAGGCCGCCGAACGCGGCGTGTACGTTCGCATCCTCAGCGACTGCCAGTGCCTCTGCACCACGATGTTCCGCATCGACGAGCCCCACCTGCTTTGGGCCCTGGACAACCTGGCCGAGGGGCACGTGGTCAACCGGGTCTCCGTCCACCGAGACGCGCGCAAGCCAGCGCTGCTAGCCCTCGAGCGAATGCTCTCCCTGAGCCCCGCCCGCGCCGCGGCGGATTGAGCCGCAATACCGCCTGTGAAGCAGGCTTCGGGCGCTTCGCAACGCAATCGCCGCGCCCTGCCAAAGCCCACGCGCGTCTCGCCATTCGTGGAGGCTGGGCGGCCTCTGCTTCACCCCCCTCCCACCGCCGCTGCCGCGTATCCTGCCTGTACAACCCGGTGGGAGAAGAGCGCTATGACGGGGAGCAAGGGAACCGGATCGCGCGGAAAAAAGATCGCCCTGGGCCTGACGGGCGTCGTGCTGATCGTGGTCCTGGTGGGCGCGTTCTTCGGCCCTTCGATCGCAGCAGCGTTCGTTCCCGCATCCACCGACATCGAACTCAACGGAAAACCGGCACGCGTCCGACTGGCCGGCGTGGACCTCTCGTGGGGCGGACCCCAGCGGGTTTCGTCGTTGATCGTGGAGGACGCCGCGGCGAGCCGCCGACTCGCGGATCTGCGCGTCGAATCCAGCGCTTCGCTCCTTGGCCTGGCGATGGGCTCGAAGGACTTCGGGACCGTCCGGCTCTCCGGCAACGTCGATGTCCATGAGTCGGACCTCCAGCCCGGACCAGGCGCACGGCCCTCGGGCGCTCCCGCGCCCTCCCCAACCGGCGCGCCGTCAGGGCCGAGCGCGCTGCCGCGCGCCAAGGTGCGTTTGGAGGCGACCGGAATCGCTCTGACCTACACCGGCAGCCTGGCCCCGGGTCAGCCGCCTCAGAGCATCAAGGTGGACGGCTTAAGCGCCACGCTCGACTACGACGCGGGCGGCGTGACCCTGGTGGTGGCCGCGACAAACCCGCCTCTCTCACTCGACGTCAAGGGCTCCAACCTGACAGGGCCAGATGGGGCTATCGCGCCGAATTCCGCGCAGATCGACGCCAAGTTCTCGGCATCCTTGCCCGGCGACCTGATCGAGATGCTCGCCCGGGCCTATCTGGCTCCGGATCAGAAGGCGACGCCGACGGCTGATGCAGCAGGATCCCCTCGACGAGCCGGCGTTGATCTGGCCGCCGACCTCGCCGTTCGCGATGGGAGACTCCGCCTGACGAGCGCCGGCAGCCCGATCATGGTGCAGGGCGCTGTGCCCGACGCGGTGATCTCCACCTTCGCAGCGCCCGGATCAAAGTTTTCGTTGCGCACCCGCCCGACGGCGAAACTGCTGGTCTCCGCCCTTGACGTGCCGGCCGCCGCGGCGCTGGGTGGGGCTCAGGCCGACTGGCGCGGCGCAACGCTCAAGGCGGCTCTCACGACCACATCGTTCGACGGGTCGGTGGTGCTCCCGGGAAGCCGGCAATCTCGCGCCCTGGCCGTCGACCCCGTCTCCTTCTCCATCGAGGCCGACAACTTCGCAACCGGCCTGGTGCTCGCCGCCAAGACACGAACCCTGCTCGACGGCGCGGAAGCGGGCAGCCTCACGCTCGACGCTCGGGCCGGGGGCCTGCTCACCGAGAACGGGGCCCTGAAGACCGGCCTCCCCGGCGCGCTCACGGGAGAACTCGCGCTGCTCGGGATCCCAACCGGGCTGGCGCAGCCTCTGGCGGACCGAGCCGATATCGACCTCGTTCCCATCCTCGGCGAACGCATGAACGTCAAGGTGGCCGCTCGTACGCTCGACGCCGCGCCCTCGGCGCCCGGAGCGATCCCACCCACCGAGATCACGGCTGCGATCGAGGGGAGCGGCAGCGGGGCCTGGGTCATCGCCACCGCCGAAGAAAACCGCGTGCGCATCGGACCCAAGGGCGGGCGCTTTGAGTTTCGAGGCGTCGGCCCCGCCGCCGCTAAACGCCTGGCTGGGTTCGGCTACGACGCGGGCGGCGACGGTCTGCTCATCGGCGAGATCAGCGATGTCGATCTGCCGCTCGTCGCCGGCGCCCCCTCGCTCGACAAGGCCTCCGGTGTTCTGCGGGCCGCGATCGGGAATCTCGTGGTCAGCGGCGGCGCGCTGCCCGAACCCCTGGAACTGCGCAGCATCGACACGCAAGTCACGCTGCAGGGCGCTCAGAGCCCCAAAGTCGCGCTGGACTGGCGGATGGCCTCGCGCGGGCGCGCGTTCCGGGCGGTCGGCACGGGACAGCTCGACGGCCTGCTCGCCGCGGGCAAGCAAGGCTCCGGGGGCATCCTGCTGACCCCCGAGAAGATGCAGGTGCGCGGTTCGATCGACGTCACCGACCTGCCGAGCGATCTGGCCGGCCTCGTCCCCGAGGCTTTGCGCGCCGGCGTGGAGGGCGCAGTCGGACCCACGATCGGAGTCAAGGCAACGCTCGCGCCTGCACAGGCGGGCGACGCGACGATTGTGTCGGTAACCGCGACCGGCTCAGGCCTGAGCGCCCAAGCCGAACTCGAAGCGTCGGCGCGCAGCATCCGCACCGGCCCCGCCGGGGCGACCGCAACCCTCACCCGTCCGACACCCCTCATCGAGGCCGCACTCGCGCGCACGGGCGCGCAGACCATCTCCGGGGTGGAGTGGCGCGGTCCGCTCGCGCTCACGGTGCCGAGCGTCACAGTGCCGCTCAAGGGGTCCGACAGCGGCGCCGGAATGTTCGGCGGCATTGAGGGCTCCGCGCGTTTGCAGACGACCGACCTGGCACTCGATGTGCGCGCCGGTGAGGCCGGCGCGCGCCAGCGCCTGGACCTGTCTCAGCTGGACATCACGGTTGGGCTCGACCGGCGCGAGGGCGTTCGCGCTTCGATCAACGGCGCGGGCTCGCTGGAGGGTTCGCCCGTGACCGTCGAGGGGCAGATTCAATCGGCCCCGCTGCCCGCCGGCGCGCAATCGGCGGACTGGGCGGTGCTCAAGCCGCGCGGGCAGATCGTCGCTCGGGGCGTCCCGGTCGCGCTCGCGGATCTCGTGGACCCTTCGTACACGGCGCTCCTCCGCGAAACAGCCGGCGATCGCATCGACGCGACCCTGACGGCGCCGGCCCCCGGCGTGAATATCGCAACCAGCCTCGCCGCGGAACTGACGGGCGATCGCGCCTCGGCCCGCACCAGCTTCGCCCTCGAGAAACGAACGCTGACCATCGGCCAGATCACGGCTAAAGCGACGCTCACGCCGAGCCTCAGCCAAGTGCTCATGGCCCGATTTGTCCCGGATGAGAAGGACCCTCCGCGCATCGTCTCCACGGGCCCCGTCGAGGTCACGGTGCAGCCCACCGCCGTAGAACTCGACAATGCCGGCGCGCCGGACCTTTCGACTCTGCGCCCGGTCCGCGCCAGTGTGCGCAGCGGCGCGGACATCGTGGTCGAGAACGTGCAAGGTCTGGACGCGGCCAAACGGCTCTCGCTTGGCCTTCGCGAAACCTCCGCCGACATCAACTACGACCGGCGCGACTCCGATCGCAGCGAGGCTTCTCTTCGTGCTGTAGTGTTCGATCCGCAGCGCGGCCCCGCTCCCATCGGCCGGCTCGAAGTCTCGACCCGCCTGGCCGATCCTGCGACGAACACCGATGCGAAGCTCTTGGAGATCGACACGGCGGGCGTGGATGCGCTTATCGAGAAGCCGGGGCTGCTCAGCGAAGCACTCGGCGCCACCGCTTCCGTCACAGTCTCCCCCTCTCCCTCGCCGCGCCCCGGCGCTCAAGCGGCGAGGGCCCGCATCGTCTCGCCGCGATTGAACACCGAAGGCGTAATCGTCCGGGAACAGAATCGGCTGAGCCTGGCCTCGCCGGTCAAGGCGGTCTGGCAGATGCCCCCAACGTGGGCCAACCGCTATCTCGCCCCACCTCCGGAGAAGCCGGGTGAGAAACCAATCATCCGCTTCGCCGAGGCGACGAATCTCTCGCTGGACATCTCGCGTCTCTCGCTGGGCGATCCTCAGACGCCCCTTGATCCGCGCTACTTCGCGCTCCAGGCCCGGGCCACCGCGCCCGGCGTTCGCCTGCTGACCGACAAGGACCAGCCGCTGGCCTTCCGCGATCTCGCCGCCGAAATCGCCTCCACGGAATCGCCGGGGGCGATCGCGTTCTCGCTCTCGATGATCGAGCAGGGCGGCGCGGCCGAAGGCATCCGCCTTTCCGGCCATTTCGACAGCATGGCGGATCAGCGCGGCGCCCTCACGACCGAACGCGCGAGCATCACCGCGACCGCGCGCGGATCGGTGCCCACGGCCGTCGTCGACGGCATGACCAACAGCAGGGGGCTGCTGCTCGATGTGCTCGGGCCCACCACCCGCATCGACGCCGCGGCCCAGAACCTCTCCCGCCAGGCCGGGAGCCTGCGCGCCACGATGCAGACCGAGTACGCGGCCGCCAACGTCAAGGGAAGCGTGGAGAGCGCCGGCGTGTTCCGCGCCTCCGAACCCGCGCGCGCAACCCTCACGCGAATCACTCGCTCAACCAATGAGCGCATCCTGGGGCGCATGGTTCCGATCCTGATCCACGCCGAGAAAGGCCCCTCGGACACGCCGGCAACCGCCGTCGCCGAAGGACTCACCCTGCCCACCGACGGCGACGCCCGCAAGATCAACGGCCTGATTCACGTGGACTTCGGATCGATGAACTTCAAGACGCTCGAGTTTCTCGGCCCGGCTGCCCGCCTGATCCCCCTGAGCGGGCGAGACTCGAACATCAACCGCATCGATCCGTTCGACGTTGACATCAGGAATGGTGTCGCCTCCTACGAGCTGGTCGTCACCATCGGCACGGTGCAACTGCCCTTCCGCGGCAAGTCCGACCTCGCGACCGGCAAGGAAGAGCACCGCATGGACCTGCCCTCGTCTTTGCTCAAAGGAGTGGCCGACCTGCCGGCTCTCGTCACTCAAGTGATCGGACTGGGCGCTCAAGCCATTCCGCTCAAGTTGATGCGCCAGCCGGGCGCATCGCGCTTGCGGTTCGAGTTCGCTCCCGAGGAAATCGACCTCAAGTCCCTCGGCGGCTCAACCAAGGAAGGCGAGACGGGCGTCTTGCCCGGCATCGGCAACATCCTCGAGGGGATCAAGCGGCGGCGGGAGGAAAAGAAGAAGAACTGAGCCGCACGACTCTGTCGCTCCGTGGGGCCGCGTGCAGCGCCCACACGCGCGTGATCAAGGCGCCGGGGCGGGCGCGCCGGGCTGCCCCTCGACTGGCGGAGCCGCCGCCGGAGCCGCGCCGGAGCGTGACGACTTCACCCGCCCGCCGAACCGCTTCGGCGGCATCTTTGTCGGCACAATGCCGCCCGGGAACTTCGCCGGGTCCACCGTCGTCGTCACCTTCGCCGGGATTACCGGCGCCGCGAGGCGCGCCGGCGGGCCGCTGCGCTGCTCTTTCCACTTCGTGTCGCGCTGCCGCTGGCTCGCGATGCTCTGCGGCACGGGCCCCGCCTTGAACTCGGGGTACATCTTCTCGGGCACGTGCGTGTTGGCCAGTTTCTCGATCTGCGTCAGCAGCGGCCCCTGCTCCGGCGTGACCAGCGACCACGCCACACCGCCGCGACCGGCCCGCGCCGTCCGCCCGATGCGATGGATGTAGATCTCCGGGTCCTCGGGCAGGTCGTAGTTCACGACGTGGCTGATCCCCTCGACATCCAGGCCGCGCGACGCCAGGTCCGACGCCACGAGCACGCCCAGCTCGCCCGTGCGCAGCCGGCGCATCACGCTGTTCCGCTTGCCCTGGTACATGTCGCCGTGGATCGCGTGCGCGTCGATGCCCTTGTGCACGAGGTACTTGGTCAGGTCATCCACCGTCCGCTTCGTGCGGCAGAACACAACAGTCAGGTCCGGCTCCTCGTGCGTGAGCAGGTGCAGCAGCAGCGACCGCTTGTCCCACGGCTCGACCGTGATGTAGTGCTGCTCGACGAGGCTCACCGTCAGCGAGCCGCCCGTCGTCACCAGCTTCACCGGGTCCTTCATGTAGGACCGCGCCAGCCGCTCGATCTCATCGCTGATCGTGGCCGACACAAACACCGTCTGGTGCGGATGGCGGATCGACCCGAGGATCTGCTTGATGTCGTCGCGGAAGCCGATGTCGAGCATGCGATCCACTTCGTCAAGGATCGCGAACCGCACGTTGTTCAGATGGATGTGCCCGCGTTGCACCATGTCCATCAGGCGTCCGGGCGTCGCGACGATGATCTCGGGGCCCTTGTCCAGTTGTTTCGCCTGGGCCGCCACGTGCTGACCGCCGAAGACGGCGCTCACACGGATCGGCGTGAACTTGCCCAGATCGCTCAATTCCGCCGCGATCTGCATCGCCAGCTCGCGCGTCGGCGCCAGGATCAGCGACTGAAACGGAAGATCGCGCTGCGCGAGGTTGAACAGCGGCAGGCCGAACGCCGCGGTCTTGCCCGTGCCGGTGCGCGACTGCCCCAGCACATCGCGCCCCTGGTTCATCAGCGGGATCATGTCCGACTGAATCTTCGTCGGGTTCTTGAAGCCCGCCGCCTCGATCCCCTTGAGCACGCTGTTGCGCAGCCCAAGGTCGGCAAAGGTCTGCCCGGCGAAGATCTCCTCCCAGTTCTCGACCTCCGCGCCGGGCCGGTGGCGCGGCGGCCGCCCCTGCGGGGGATGCTCCCCGCCGCTTGATCGCTCAGGATGCTCGCGACGACCCGAGTGGTTTCGATCCTCGCGCCGATCCGGCGATGGACGATCATTGGGATGCCCCCCCGGGCCCCGATGGTGCCCCCGCTCGCCCGGGTGACTCGAGGCGTTCGGATGCTGCTGGCCTTGCCCGTGGTGCGCGGACGGGCCCTGCTGATCCGGGTTGCCATGCCCCCCGCCACGCCCCCGCCTTCGTCGGCGTCGGCGTCTTCGCGGCTGTTCGCCGTCGTGCGGGTGTTGTCCCTCTGGCCGGTCGGGATGCTGCTCGGTCTGAGGTTGTGGGGACTCGTCCGGGATGGTGTCGCTCATGGTGCGGCAGGAACTCAAGGAAGCAGAAGCGGCGGAACCGGTCCGCGCTGTGTGTCGATCGCCCTCTCTTTGAGGGCCTCGAGCCCGAGATTCTCAACGCCCGGACTATGCTGATGCTAGCGCACGCCGCCGGACGATACAAGCGGGGCCGAGCCCGACTCCCCGGCGAGAGCCCGGCGGAACGCGTCACGCCGCCACGGAGCGGCCTCGCAGCGGAGCCAAATTCTTGCCCCCAACCAGCCGCATCGAGGTCGATCTCAACGCGATCGGGGCCAACGTCCGCGCCCTGCGCGAGGTGCTCACTCGGGCGGCCCGGGGCGCAACCATCGCGCCCGGCGGCAAGCAGCCCGCCACGCCCGGCATCTGCGCCGTGCTCAAGGCCGACGCCTATGCGCTGGGCGCGCCGCGCGTCGCTAAGCGCCTCGGCATCGCCGGCGTGGACATGATCGCCGTCTACACGCCAGAGCAGGCCCGCGCCCTCGTCGAGGCAGCGGTCATGACGCCCATCCTGCTCCTCATGCCCGTGCATGACCTTGATCGAAGCGACGCCCTCTACCGCGCCGCCGTTCGCGGCACGCTCCACTTCGCCGTTCACGATGAGCCGACTCTGAGCGCGCTCGCGACCGTCTCCGACCGCCAGGGCATCGTGCTCCCTGTGCATCTGGAACTGGACACGGGCATGAGCCGCGGCGGAGCCCACCCTGACGAGGCCATGCGCCTGCTCTCGCGAATCCGCTCGCTCCCAAGAATGAAAATCACCGGTGTGTTCAATCACCTCGCCAGCGCCGATGGCGATGAGAACTTCACGCGCGAGCAGAGCGAGGCCTTCAACCGGTGGCTGGAGCAGGCGCGTCCCATGCTCCCGCCCGATGTGGTCATCCACGAGGCGAACACGTTCGCGACATTCCGCTCCACCTCCTGCCACCGCTCGATGGTCCGCGTGGGACTGGCCCTGCTGGGGTTCGCCGGCGAAGAGTTCGCCGATCCCGATCACTTCGAGTGGTCGGCCGAGGCCGCCACTCTCACACCCGCCGTCCGCTGGGTCAGCACAATCGTCCACTCCAAGTGGATCGAGCCCGGCACACCCGTCGGATACGGGGCGACATGGCGAGCCAAGCGCCGCTCGCGCATCGGACTCATTCCGATCGGCTACGCCGACGGCTACCCGCTGGCGCTCTCGAATCAGGCGCGCGTGGGGATTGAAACGTGCGGCGCGCCGAAGGCGTATGTCCCTGTCGTCGGCCGCGTGAGCATGGATCAGATCACGGTCGACCTGACCGATCTTCCCGAGTCGCAGGCGGGCATCGGCGCTGTCGCCGAGATCTACGGCAACAACCGCAGCGCGCTGAATCATCTGCCGACGCTCGCGAAGCAGGCGGGCACCATCACGCACGAAATGCTCTGCCGCATGAGCCCGCGGCTGCCGCGCCAGTACCTTTCCGTCGAGCAGCCGGTGCGAACGGCCATCACCGGCACCGTCGCGGTCTAAGCCCGTTCAGATGCCGCGCGGATCCAGGCGCAGCGCCTCGCGCGAAAGCGACGCCGCCGGGACCAATTCGCTGATGATCTCAAGCACGGCGCGCCGCTGACCGGGCCAGAGGAACGAAGGCAGCGCCGCGTCGCGCTCGGCCGCCGCGGCATCGCGCGGCAGCGCCACCCATCGGCTCGCATCATGCTCGCGATCGAGTCGCGGCGTCCATTCAGGGGACACCCGCACGGCAAACCGCGGTCCCAGCACGATGCTCTCCACCGCCGGCACGTAATACGGATGCGTCTGCTCCAGCGCCCAGAATCCCAGCAGCGCCGCGTCATCGCGCGCCAGCCCCACTTCTTCCTTCAGTTCGCGCAGTGCCGTCGCGGGCGCCCGCTCATCCGGCTCGACATGACCCATGATCGGGTGCCACGTTGCACGAAGCGGCTCCGTCGCGCGACGCAACTGCAGGAACTCGACAGGCCCGGCTCCGCGATCGCGGAATACATACACGTCAACCACATCGGTGCGCACGATCGGACCGCCCCGCGGCCGCGCGCGATAGCCGTCGCCTTCACCGGTCCGCGAGGCCGCAGTCACCGGCGCGCTCCCGCGCGCCGAGGCCGCGCGACGGCGGCCCTCAGCACGCCCGCCTTGTGCAACGTCTCGCGCCACTCCTCATCGGGCCGGCTGTCGGCCACAATGCCCGCGCCAACGGAGTAATCCAGAACACCGCGCGCCCCAGCCGCCGTCGAGCCAGGCTCGAGCGACAGCGACGCCGTTCGGATCGCGACATTCCAGCACGAGTCCCCAGCGTCGCTGATGAAGCCGATCGAGCCGCAATACATGCCGCGCTGCACCGGCTCCAGCGCATCGATCACCTGCATCGCGCGGATCTTGGGCGCGCCCGTCACGCTCCCGGGAGGAAACGTCGCGCGCAGCATCGTCCCGACGGTCACATCGCGCCTCAGCATCCCCGAGACTGTCGCCACCGTGTGATACACGCCCGCGCCGCGCTGTGCGCCCGCTCGCGCGCCGTGCCGCTCTGCCGCCCGCGCCTCATCGACTCGTACCGAGCCATACTCGCAGATGCGCCCCACGTCGTTGCGCATCAGGTCCGTGATCATCGTGAGTTCGGCCCGGTTCTTCTCACTGGCCAGCAGCGCCGTGGACCCTTCTTCCGCCGCGATCGTGCCCTTGATCGGCCGCGTCACGATCCGCCGCGTCGCGCCATCAACTTTCAGGAACAGTTCCGGGCTCGCCGAACACACGGCGCGCTCAAGGCCGTTCGCTCCCGGCGACTCCAGATAGGCGCCGTACCACGCGCCCGAGTGTGCCAGCAGCCGGCGCGCCAGCCCCCGCGCCGATCCATGGAACCGCGCCGAAATCCGGTGCGCGATGTTGGCCTGAAAGATGTCGCCTGCTCGAATCAGTTCGAGCGCGCGCTCGACCGACTCTTCGTATCCGCGCCGCCCCGTGAGCGACTTCATCGTGCCGATACGAGACCGGCCCGCGCGCGCCGCGTGCTGCTCCAACCCGGGTATCGCCGCCCGCTCCCCCACCGCCCACCACTTCCCCTTCAATCCATCGTGCACCAGCGCCCCCGGGCAGCGCCACAGTTCCACCAGCGGCCAATCGCGATCCCGCCTCGCGCCCGGTCCGTCACGCGCCTGCGCAAGCGCGCGCGGCTCGATCAACCGCCCCGCGTCATACGAAACACTCGCGAGCCAGCCGCCGGCGAACGGCAGTCCGCCGTGATCGGGATCGTGCACACCGTCCGCCGTCGCGCGCGCCGCCGCACCGATCATCTCGATCGGATCATCACCGAGCGCGACCGGGCAGTGCGCGCCCGGCTCCAGCGCCACCCACTCGCTTCGACACGCGCCGCCCGCCTCATTCGCCCAGCAGCGCAGCACGCCCGTTGGCGCCGCCAGGACCGACCATCTCGACCAGCGCGCGGCTTCCGCGCTCCCCGCCCGCGCGCTGATCAGGCACGTCAGCGGCTCCGATTCCGGCCACAGCGCCAGCGCCTCGAGCGGATCGAACGCCAGATCGACCGGGACTATCGCGCGCTGCAGCGCTTGCTCAATTCCCACGGCGGCGATGATATTCGCCATCGCGCTCCTCACCCCTCCTGACTCGATAGACTCTGTGCCCCTTTCACATGAAGGGAACCCGCACCGGCCCGGCCGCCGGCACGGTCCGCCGTTCCCCGCCCGCACACTCTCGTCGACGATGAAACGCAGGAGATCACGAAGCATGTCCGCGACGCTCACCAAGCGCGCCCCCCGCCGCTCCCGCCAGACAAGCCGCAAGGGCAAGCCCGCCGCCGCCCCGCGCTCCGGCAAGACCCCCAAGATGGTCTACTTCTTCGCCCCCAAGCGCACCGAAGGCCGCGCCGACATGAAGCAACTGCTCGGCGGCAAGGGCGCCAACCTCGCCGACATGACCTCGATCGGCCTGCCCGTGCCCCCCGGCTTCACCATCACCACCGAAGCCTGCGCCGCCTATTACGAAGCCAAACAGCGCCTCCCCCGCGGCCTGATGGATCAGGTGATGCGCTCCGTCCGCGCCCTCGAGCGCGAGACCGGCAAGAAGTTCGGCGACCGCAAGGACCCGCTGCTCGTCTCCGTCCGCTCCGGCGCGGCCGTCTCCATGCCCGGCATGATGGACACGATCCTCAACCTTGGCCTCAATGACAAGGCCACCGAGGGCCTCGCCGCCGCCACGGGCAACAAGCGCTTCGCCTACGACGCCTACCGCCGCCTCATCAACATGTTCTGCGACGTAGTCATGGGCGTGGACCACGAATACTTTGAAGAGGCCTTCAGCCACATCAAGCAGAAGTACCGGGCCACCGCCGACACGGATGTCCCCGCCGAAGGGCTCATCGAGCTCTGCCAGGCGTACAAGAGCGTCTGCCGCCAGCACGCGCGCGAGGACTTCCCGCAGGATCCGGCCCAACAGCTCGCGATGGCCATCGAGGCCGTCTTCAAGTCCTGGAACGGCGAGCGGGCCATCTCCTACCGACGCCTCGTCGGCATCACCGGCCTCAAGGGCACCGCCGTCAACGTCCAGACCATGGTCTTCGGCAACACCGGTGATGATTCGGGCACCGGCGTGGCCTTCACGCGCAACCCCTCCACCGGCGAAAACAAGTTCTACGGCGAGTTCCTCATCAACGCGCAGGGCGAAGACGTCGTCGCGGGCATCCGCACGCCGCGCCCCGTCGAAGAAATGGCCCGCTGGAACAAGAAGGCCCACGACCGCCTGCTCAAGATCAAGACCAAGCTCGAGAAGCACTACCGCGAGATGCAGGACATCGAGTTCACCATCGAGCGCGGCCGCCTCTACATGCTCCAGACGCGCACCGGTAAGCGCACCGGTCTCGCCGCGGTCAAGATCGCCTGCGAAATGGTCAAGGAGCGGCTGATCAAGGAAAAGCAGGCGCTGCTGCGCGTCCCCGCGGGCGATCTCACGCAACTCCTGCTCCCCTCCTTCGACGAGTCCGCCAAGCGCACAGCCGATGTGCTGACCCGCGGCCTGCCCGCCTCACCGGGCGCCGCCGTCGGCAAGCCTGCCTTTACCGCCGCCGAAACGGTCGAGCGCGCCCGCGCGGGCGAGCGCGTCATCCTCGTCCGCCGCGAGACCAGCCCGGAAGACGTCGAGGGCATGCACTCGGCCGCGGGCATCCTCACCAGCACCGGCGGCATGACGAGCCACGCGGCCGTCGTCGCCCGCGGCTGGGGCAAGTGCTGCGTCGCCGGCGCGGGTGAGATCTCGATCGACTCCAAGGCCGGCACGTTCACGATCAAGGGCCGCACGTTCGACCGCAAGAATGTCATCTCGATCGACGGCTCGACCGGCGAAGTGATCGCCGGGCCCGTCCCGACCGTCGCGCCGACCCTCTCGGGCGACTTCGCGACGCTCATGAAGTGGGCCGACAAGCACCGCCGCCTCGCCGTGCGCACCAACGCCGACACCCCCGCCGATGCCCGCCGGGCCCGCGAGTTCGGCGCGGTCGGCATCGGCCTCTGCCGCACCGAGCACATGTTCTTCGAGGGCGAGCGCATCGTCGCGATGCGCGAGATGATCCTCGCCGAGACCCGGGAGTACCGCGAGGCCGCTCTCGAGAAACTCCTGCCCTACCAGCGCCAGGACTTCATCGACATCTTCACGGCCATGAACGGCCTGCCCGTCACCATCCGCCTCATCGACCCGCCGCTGCACGAGTTCCTGCCGCACGAGGAGCGGTCTGAGGCCGAAATGGCCCGGCGCCTTAACGTCTCGCCCGATCGCGTGCGCGCCCGCGTTGCGCAACTGCACGAGATGAACCCCATGCTCGGGCACCGCGGCTGCCGCCTGTGCATCACCTATCCCGAGATCCTCGAGATGCAGGTACGCGCCATCGTCGAGGCGGCGATCGAGTGCAGCGCCAAGGGCGTCAAGGCCATGCCCGAGATCATGCACCCGCTCGTCGGCACGCGCCGCGAACTCGCCCTGCTGCGAAAGCGCACCACCGAAGTGATCGAGCAGGTGAAGAAGGACAAGGGCTTCCGCGGCAAACTGGATATCGCCATCGGCACCATGATCGAAGTACCGCGCGCCGCCATCGTGGCCGATGAGATCGCACAGGAGGCGGATTTCTTCTCCTTCGGCACCAACGACCTGACGCAGATGACCTTCGGCTACTCGCGCGACGACTCGGCCTCGTTCCTGCCCAAGTACATCGAGCAGGAGATCCTCGAGCAGGATCCGTTCCAGAGCCTCGATCAGGGCGGCGTGGGCGCGCTCGTGAAGATGGCCACGGAAAAAGGCCGCGCCTCGCTCAAGGGCCTCAAGGTCGGCATCTGCGGCGAGCACGTCGGCGACCCCAACAACGTCTGGTTCTGCCACAACACGGGGCTCGACTACTTCTCCTGCTCGCCCTTCCGCGTCCCC
>Ga0187894_10001095_pt1 | contig 35970 bp, 22 predicted proteins | sample GBC1701081metaG_FD_136650 | JGI IMG/M metagenome (GOLD analysis project Ga0187894, IMG submission 136650) | White microbial mat communities from a lava cave in the Kipuka Kanohina Cave System on the Island of Hawaii, USA - GBC170108-1 metaG ...
GAGACCGATCCAGCGCGCCGCGCCCAGATCGGCGTGGAGATGGCGCAGGCCGCCGAGTCGTCGCCGCAGCACCTGGAGAAGGCCATCGACATATGGAAGGGGCTGTTCCGGGCGACGCCCCGTCTGCCGGAGGCGGTCGTCGCGCTGCGGCGGCTTTATACGCGCGCCGAAAAGTGGAACGCGCTGCTCGAGCTGCTGAAGGACGAGCTGGAGTCGTTGCCGGCGGCCGCGGTCGACGAGAAGATCGCGCGCTATCTCGAGATCGTCTCCATTTACCGCGATCGCCTGAACCTCGACGTCATGGTGGTCAACACGTACACCAGCATTCTCGCGTTGCGTCCGGATCACCCGACCGCGCTGGCGGCGCTCGGCGAGCGGTACGAGGCGCAGGGACGGTGGAGTGATCTCATTCAGGTGCTCGGCCGCCAGGCCGAGGGGACGCGGGATCCGCGGCAGCGCGTGGGGCTGTATCGGCGCGTGGCGGTGCTGTGGGTGGAGAAGTTCGGCAAGCACCAGAACGCCGTCGCCGCCCTGGAAAAGATCTTGGAAGTCGAACCGGCGGACAGCGACGCGCGGGAGCAGCTCAAGCAGCTGTACGTGCGCAGCCGCTCCTGGCGCGCGCTGCTCGCCCTGTTCCGGAACGAGCTGGCCTACCTGAAGGACGACGCTCGCCGGACGCGTTTGGGCGAGATGGCCCGGCTGGCGGCGGATCGACTGGGCGACCTGCGCGAGTCCATCGGCCTTTGGAACGAGGTTCTGGCGCTTCCTGACGGGGAGCAAGATCCCGAGGCGCTCATGGCGCTCGCCGGCCTCTATGATCGAGAGAAGCGCTGGCCGGCGCTGGTCGAAGTGCTCGACCGTCAGTGCCGCGCCGCCACCGGAACCCCCGCGGAGGTGCCGCTGCTCGAGCGCCGCGGGGCGCTGCTACACGAGAAGCTGGGGGCCACGACGGCCGCCGTCGAGACCTACCGTCGGCTTCAGGTCGTGCAGCCCGACAACGCCCGGGCCACGCGCGCGCTGCGCGAGATCTACGCGCAGGGGGGCGACTTCGCGTCGCTGGAGGCGCTGTATACCGATCAGCAGGCGTTCGAGGAGCTGTGCGAGACCTTGTCCGCGGTGGCGGATCGGACCGCGGATCTGGCGCTGCGTACGCGCTTGCTCGAACGCGTGGCCGTCGTGGCGCAGGAACAGCTTGCCCAGCCCGAGCGCGCTCTGAAAGCGTACGAGCGAATCCTGGCCACCGATCCGCAAAACCGCAAGGCGGCCGCCGCGCTGGTCCCGCTTTATCGCGCCGCCGAAAAATGGCCGCGGCTGCTGGCCACCTACGAGATCCTGCTGACCTTGTCGTCGGGCGGGGCGGGGACCGACGCCGCCGGCGGCGGGCCGGGGACGATGACCGCGCAGGAGAAGCTGGTGATCCTGGTCGAGTGCCGGCGCGTCTGTGAGGAGCGCCTGGGCTCGAAGGCGTTGGCGTTCCAGTGGTGCGCCCGAGCGTACGAGCTGGCCCCCGCCGATGCGGAGGTGGGCGCCGCGCTCGAGCGCCTGGCGGGCGAGGCCGACGAATGGCCGGTGCTCTCGGGGCTGTACGCGCGGCGCCTCGAGGCCCTGCCGCCCGGTCCTGAGCGTCTGGCGTTGCTGCGGAGATCCCTGCGCATCGCCCTCGGGCGGTTCGCCGGCCCGTCGGATGCGCGGCAGATCGCCGAGGAGATCCTGTCCCTCGACCCCACCGATGAGCAGGCCCTCGACGCGCTGGAGGGGATCTTCTCCCAGTCGCAGGCGTGGACCGATCTGTCCGCGGTCCTTCATCGGCGCGAATCGCACGCGCCGGATGCCGCGCGTCGCATCGAGAACTTGTTTCGCATCGCGCTGATCGAGGAAGAAAAGATCGGAGACCTGGCGGCGGCGGAGCGGACGTTTGGCCGTATCGTAGCGGTCGATCCCAAGAGCGTGCGGGCGCTCCGATCGTTGGGTCGGGTGCAAGAGGCGCTGGGTCACCTTCACGGGCTGGCGGCGACGCTGGGCCGCGAGGCGGACCTCTACGGCGGCGATGAGCGCGCCGAGGTGCTGCAACGTCTGGGCGAGATTCACGAGACGCAGCGGCACGATCTCGACGCGGCCTTCGACGCATATCGCGAGGTTCTGTCCCTGGATCCGGTGCGGTCCGCGGCGGTGGCCGGCCTGGAGCGTCTGGCGGAGTCCGCCTTCCCGCGCCAGACGAACGTCGCGGCGCTGCTCGCTCCGTTCTACGAACGGACGGAGAATCTGCCCCGGTTGGCTTCGGCCCTCGAGGTGCTGGCCGCTGCGGCTTCTGACAAGGCGGTCGAAGGTGAAGCGCAGCCGGCGCGTCTTCCCATCTTGGTGCGGCTGCGCGGGCTTTACGCAGCCCGACTGCGCGACACGGCGGCAGCCTACGGCGCCGCCCTTCGGATCTTTGCCCTGGCGCCCGCCGATGTCCGTAATCGAGAAGAGCTGGCCGAGCTGGCGAGCGAGGCGGGTACGCTGCCCGACGCCGTACTCCATCTGCGGCGCGCGGCGGACACCGCGGCGAACCCGGAGCTGCGTCGCGATCTCTTGCTGGAGATCGCCGAGATTCAAGAGCAGCGGCTGGCCAAGCCCGCCGACGCGGAGACGGTGTACACGGAAATCCTGGCGTTCGATCCGGTGCAGGCCGTCGCGTACCGCGCGCTGGAACGGCTGTATCGCGACGGAGAGCGATGGGAGCCTCTGCGGTCGCTCATCGAGGCCCGTATCGAGCGGGTGGCCGACGCCGACGAGCGAATGGGCCTTTTGGGCCGCATCGCCGAGATAGACGAAAGCCTGCTCGAGGACGGCGATCACGCCGTGGCCACATATCGCCGGATGCTCGACCTGGATCCGTCCGACGATACCGCCTACCGCGCGCTGGATCGGATTTTCGTAGCCCGCCAGCGCGGGCGCGACCTCGAGGACCTCCTGACGAAGCGGATGGCCTTCGCGGCGCCCGCCGATGCGCCCGAGATCGAGGTGCGGCGGGCCGAGATCCGGCTCGACCAGGCTGGGCCCGGCGATTTGGACGGCGCGGTGGATTTGCTGGAGTCGGCCGTCGGGGCGGCTCCCCGGCACGAGGGAGCGCGAGCGCTGCTTGAACGCGCTCTGGCGCTTCCCGGGCAGCGCGCGCGTGTGGCGCGCCTTCTCGAGCCGCTCTTCGAGGCGAGCGGCAACTGGTCCCGTCTGGCGGACGTCCTGGAGGCGCAGGGCGAGACCTTGCGCGGCGCGGAGGCGGCCGCGCTCTCGGCGCGCGTGGCGCGGATTCAGGAAGACAAGCTGCAAGCGCGCGCGGTGGCGCTCTCGACGTGGCGGCGTGTCCTGACATTCGATCCCGGGTCGGACGAAGCGCTGGCGCAGGTCGAGCGTCTCGGGGCCGCTCTGGAGCGCTGGGGCGATCTGGTGCAGTGCTACGAGGAGCTCGCCCGGCGCAAAGATGCCGTCGACGTGGCGGCCCGGGCGGATCTGCTGGGGCGGGCTGCGCGTCTCCACGCCGAGCGCCTGGGAAATCGGGACGCGGCCATCGATGTGTGGCGCCGCATTCTGGACCTCGACCCTTCGAATCTGGTGACCGCGCAGCCGGCCGCCGCCGCCCTGGAAGCGCTTTACGTGGAGGCTGGCGACATCCGATCGCTGGTCACCATCCTTCGGACCCAGGCCGATTGGAGCGAGGAGACCGCGGCCCGGGCGGCGCTGCTCTTCCGTATTGCGGCGCTCGAAGAAGGATCGCTCGACGACGTGACGGGTGCGATCGCGACGCTGCGTTCTATCCTCGACGCCGATCCGGCGAGTGCGGGCGCTCTCGACAACCTGGAGCGCATCTTCGACGCCCTGGGTAACCATGCGGAGCGCGCCGACATCATCCGTCGACGCATCGAGCTGGGCGGAGATCCGACGACACGCCGCGCGCTCCGTGGCCGCCTGGCCGAGTTGCTGGAGCGCGATCTCGACGATACCGATGAGGCGATCGCCGCCTATGTCGCCGTCCTCGACGAGATGCCGGACGATGTCCCGGCGCTGGAGGCCCTGGCTCGCCTGTACGAGAAGAAGGAGCGACACGGCGACCGGCTGGAAGTTCTGGAGCGGAGGCTCGCCCTAGCGACGGATGCCCGGGATCGGGCGGGCGTCCTCCGGCGCATCGGCGATCTCCTCGCGGGGCCGCTCGGCCGCGCGCCGGAGGCGCTGGAGCGCTGGCAGGAGATCCTGAAGCTGGTGCCAGAGGACGCCGGCACCATAGCGGCGCTGGAGAAGCTGATGGCCCCCGGCGGCTCGCTGCGGCTCGCGGCCGCTCGCGTTCTGGAGCCGGTCTACGAAAGCAGCGGAAGCTGGGCGCGTCTGTGCGAAGTGGTGCGCATCCTGATCGAGGCCGGAGAGGATGGCCGCGAACGCGTCGCACTCCTTTGCCGCCTGGCCGGGCTGCAAGAGGTCCGTCTGCGCGACGATGAAGGTGCGTTTCGTTCCTACGGCCAGGCGGTCAAGGACGCGGTCGCGGAGCCCGAGTTGCCGGGTCTGCTCGATGCCCTCGAGCGCCTGGCGGCCGGACGCGCCGGCGAAGTCATCGCGCTTTACCGCGAGATCACGCCGGATGTTTTGGATGAGGGCGTGCAAGTGCGCCTGGATCGCTGGATCGCCGATTCGGCGGGCGCCCGCGGGGACAGCGTCCTCGCGGCCACGCACTACCGGCGCATCCTCGACCGCGCGCCGGCGGATGGCGCGTCGCTGCTGGCGCTCGAGCAGATCCACCGAGACGCGGGCGACGACGCCGCGCTGTACGACATCCTCGCACGTCGGGCAGAGCTCGCGGCCGCCGGTCCCGACGAACGAGCGCTGCGGGCGCAGATGGGGGCCCTCGCCGCTGGGCGGCTGGCACGAACGGATGACGCCATCGCCGCCTACGAGCGCGTGTTCGAGCTGCGGCCCGGGGACGCCGACGCCGTGGCCGCCCTGGATCGTCTGTACACAGACGCCGGTCGTTGGCCCGACCTGACGGGCCTGCTCGCGCGTCTCCTGGATTCGGGCATGTCGGAGCGGCAGGCGGTCACCATTCGATTCCGCCTGGCGGAGCTCGAGGCCGACCGGCTGCACGACAACGAAAAGGCGCTCGAGCACCTGGCGGCGGTCCTCCGGGGCAGCGCGGACCATTCGGGCGCCATCGCGCTGCTAGAGCGCATGCTGGACGACGTCGCGGTTCAGGGCGCGGCGGCGGATCTGCTGGAGCCCGTGTACGCCGGCCGCCAGGCTTGGTCGGCGCTCATCAAGATCGACGAGATCCGATTGGCGCAGGCCGAGGATGCCGGCAAGCGGGTCGCGTGGACGCGCCGGATCGCGCGGCTCTACGAGGAACAGCTGGAAGATCTCGAGAGTGCCTTCCGATGGTACGGAAAGGTGTTCCGCGAGATCCCGGGCGATCGATGGACCCGCGATCAGATTCTCCGCTTGGCCGGCAATCTCGGCCTTTGGAAGGACACGGCCGCCGTCTTTACCGGCTATCTCGAAGGAGAGTACGGCGAGGAGCCGCATACGCTGGACCTGGTCCGAATCACGGCGGAGATCCTCGACGGACGGCTGGACGACCGGACCGCGTCGCGCCAGTACTACCGCCGCCTGCTGAACGCCCGCCCGGACGACCGCGCCGCGGCCGCTCTGCTCGAGGGCGCGCTCGAACGGTGGGGACAGTGGCGCGAGCTTCGCGACCTGCTCGACGAGCAGGCGAGCCGGGCGGCGGAGCCGGCCACACGCAAGGAGCTGCTGGCGCGCAGTGCCCGGATTGACGAGGAGAAGCTCGATGACCGGGAGCGCGCGGTGTCCACCCTGCGCGCCATTCTGGAGACCGACGCGGCAGACGGCGCGGCGGTGGCCGAGCTGGAACGTCTGTTGCGCGCCGAGAAGCGCTGGCACGACCTGCAAGAGCATTTGGCCCACATGCTGGCTGGCGCCGCTACGGCCGCCGAAGCCGACGCCGTGGCGCTGCGACTGGCCGAAGTCCACGAACAGCACCTCGATGATCCGGCGGGGGCGATCGATCGCTATCAAGAAGTCCTGGATCGCACGCCCGGCCAGAGGGAGGCGGTAGCGGCTCTGGAGCGGCTGATCGTCGAGCCCGATCCGGAGCGGCGCTTCCGGGTCGCGCGGATCCTCGAGCCGGTCTACCGCGAGAGCGGCGAGTGGCAGAAGCTGGTGGTCATCCTCGAGACCGAGCTTGAAACGGTCGACGATCCGACCGGCCGCGTGGAGCGGTTGCGCGAGGTGGCGGAGATCCACGGCCGCTACGGAAGGTCGGACATGGCGTTCGACGCGCGCCGCCGGGCCTGGCTGGCGGACATCACCTCGGCGGACACGCTGGCCGAGCTGGAATCTCTGGCCGTGACCACCCGGCAGTACGGCCCTCTGGTCACGGCGCTGCAGGAAGGGGCGGACAAGGCCGGCGACCCGGATCTTCGCGCGCACCTGCACGCATCGGCCGCGAAGATCCTGGAGAGCAAGCTCAACGATCCGGCGCGCGCCATCGAAGCGTGGCAAGCCACCATCGCCGCGCGGCTGGACGACGTCGAGGCGTACGTCTCCCTGGAGCGGCTGCTGGCCGCGGCGTCGCGCATGGTGGAGCTGGGCGAGGTGATCGAGAGCCACGCCGAGATGACCACCGATTCCGTGCAGCGCAAGGCGCTGCACAAGCGGGTCGCGGTGCTCAATGAGCAAACGCTGCGGCGGCGAGAGAAGGCCATCGCGGCCTGGCGCGCGGTGCTGGAGCTCGACGATCGCGATGAAGAAGCCCTCGATTCCTTGGGGCGTCTGTATGTGGCCAGCCTCGCGTGGCGGGACCTCGCCGGCGTCTATCAGCGAAAGATCGAGCTGACGCGGGACCCGGGCAGCCTGCGCTTGCTGCGGCTGCTGGCGGCGCGGCTCTATGACGAGAAGCTCTCCGAGCCGGGGCCGGCGGTCAGCGAGCTGCGCGCCCTGCTGGACGACAGCCCTGGAGATCGTGACGCGCTGGAGCTGCTGGATCGGATCTTCACGCGGGATGCGCGCCACGCCGAGCTGCTGGAGGTACTGGACGTCCGCGCTGCCACCGAGCAGAGCGCCCCGGAGCGGGAGACCTTCGCGTTCCGGGCGGCGCGCCTGACGACAGACGAGCTGGCGGATCCGCGGGCCGGCATCGAACGGTATCGAGCCATCCTGGGCCAGGATCCCGGACACGCGGGCGCTGCGGAGGAGCTGTGGAAGATCGCGCGCGGCGAGCTGCACGGGGCCGAGGCCATTTCCGTGCTGGAGCCTCTGGTGCGCGCCGCGCGCGCGTGGGACGCGCTGGTCGAGTTGCTCGAGCTGCGCCTCGGGGTGGAAGCCGCCCCCGGTCCTCGCTTCGACATCCTGTGCGAGCTGGGCCGCATCCACGAGAAGGAACGGCGCAACCCGGCCGCGGCCTTTGACGCCTGGGCGCGCGCGTTCGCCGAAGATCCGTCCGAGCCCCAGCCGCGCGCCGCCCTGGAGCGGCTAACCGCGGTCACCGAGGACTACCGACGTTTGGCCGACGTGTACGACGCCCGGCTGGGCGACACTTTCGACTCCGCGCAGGTTCGAGACCTGGCCCTCCGGCTGGCGGAGCTACACGAAACGCGCCTCGGAGACCTGGAGCGGGCGGCGGATTATCTGCGTAAGGCGCTGGACCTGCCGGGCGACGAGCTCGAGCCCCTGACCGCGCTGGCCCGCGTTCTGCGCGCCCGTGAAGCATACCCGGAGCTGACGGACGTCCTCGCCCGCGAAGCGGACGCGACCGCTGATGAGATGGCGCGCGCCGAGATCCTGTACGCGCTGGGTGACATTCGCCTGCGGCACCTGGGCGACAGCGAAGGAGCGCTGCAAGCATTCCGCGACGTGCTGGGGCAGAACCCCAACCACGCCGTGGCGCGGGCGGCGTTGCACGATTTGATGACCGAACCGGGCCTGCGCGAGGCCGTCCTGGATATTCTCGAGCCGCTGGCCGAGGCGCGGGGCGACTTCGAGGAGCTGGCGGCGCGATTCGAGCAACGTGCCATGCTGCAAGACGAACGGTCCGAGCGGGCGCGCTGGCTCAGGCAGGCCGCCAGTGTCTACGAGACGAAGCTCGGATCGCCGGGCCGCGCCGTCGAGGCGCTGGGGCGGGCGCTGCGGGAGGATCCGACGCCCGGCGAATCGTCCGAAGAGCTGGAGCGGGTCGCGCAGGCGGGCGGCGTCGCGGGCATCGGAGCGCGGCGCATCGAGGCGGCCCTGGAAGGTGCCGAGCCCGCGGCCCGGCGGGAGCTTACGTTGGCGGCGGCGCGGCTCTACGGAGCGGCACCCGATGGCGCGCAGGACGCCGAGCGGCTGTACGAAAAAGTTTTGGTCGAAGAGCCCGACAACGTGGCGGCTCTGGACGCGCTGGAAGCTCACCACCGGAGCCGCCGCGACGACGCGCGGCTGGCGGGCGTGCTCGAGCGCCGGGGCGCGGCGGACATGGATCCGGGAGAGCGGCGCGCGCGCTACAGCGAAGCCGCCGATCTCCGTGAACGGCTGGGTGACATGGCAAGGGCGATCGCAGATTGGCAGGCGTTGCGCCAGGCGGACGACGGCGACGTGGACGCGCGCGCCCAACTCGCGCGGCTGCTGGCGCTCGGCGGGCAGGAGGCGGAGCTGGCCACCGTGCTGGAGGAGTCCGCGCGCTTTACCGACGACGCGGCGTCACGCGCCGCGCTTTACGCGCGCATCGGCGAGCTGCGCGCCGGAACGCTGGGAGATCTCGACGGCGCAGCGGATGCCTATCGCGAAGCGCTGGACGCCGCGCCCGAAAATCCGGCTCTGCTCACCGCTCTGGAGGAAGTTCACGAACGACGGGGCGACTGGAGCGCGCTGCAGGACGTTCTCACGCGCCGGCTGGCCGGCGCGATGGGGGCGGAGCAGGTGGCGATCCTCCTCAAGCTGGCGGCCAACGCCGAAGTGCGCCTGTCGGACCTCGAGCAGGCGGCCGGGTTCTTACACCAGGTGTTGGCGTTCGACCCCGGCAACCAGCAGGCTTACCTCGACCTTGAACGGATGCTTTCAGCCCACGAGCGCTGGTACGATCTGATCGACGTCCTCACGAAGCACGCGGACATCGAAGCCGCGCACGGCCGGCAGGACTCCGAGCTCTGGTTGCGGGTGGCGATCGCGGACGTCTGGGAGCAGCGGCTCGAATCTCCGGACAGCGCGGCCGAGGCGCTGGAGAAGGTGCTCGCGGTGCAGCCCGACAACGTGCGGGCGCTGTTGTCGGCGGCGCGTCTGCATGAGGCCGCCGGGCGGCCGGCGGACGCGGCGTCGGCCCTGGAACGGGCGGCAGCGACTGTGGGGACCGGGCCCGAATCGGCGGAGATCTTCTTCCGCCTAGGGCACCTGCAGGCGGGGGAGGACAGCACCGAAGCCGTCACACGAGCCGAGACGTGGTACCTCCGCGCCCTGGAGCGAGACCCGATGCACCGGCCGTCGCTGGAGGCGCTGGAATTCATCGCCCGCGCGTCGGCCAACACGGGCCGGATCGCCCAGGTGCTGGAGCTGCGGGAAATGGCGGCGGCCGACGACGCCGAGCGCAAGACGCTGCTGCTGGAAATGATCGCGCTGTGGTCGGGCCCGCTGCGGCAGCCGGAGGCGGCGCTCGCCTGCCTGCAACGGTTGGCCGCGCTGGCGCCCGACGACACAGCCGTGCGCGAACGGTTGGCCCAAGGCATGTTGGCCGCGGGCCGCCTCGACGAGGCGGAGGCCGTGCTGCGCGCGATGGTCGACGCGAGCGCGAAGACCGGCGGTAAGCGAGGCAAGGAGGTCGCGCGTTATCAGCAGAAGCTGGGTGCGCTGGCCGAGGCCCGCGGCGATCTGACCGCCGCCGCCGACCGTTACGGCGCGGCCTACCAGATAGATCCCAGCAACCCCGCGACACTGGCAGCGCTGGGCGCGCTGGCCATGCGGCAGAACGACATGGAAAAGGCGCGGCGCTTCTATCGGTCGCTGCTCCTTCAGACCTTCGACGCGCAGACCGCCGGCATCAGCAAGGCGGACGTTTACCTGGCCCTCGGACGCATCCATCTGACGGCGGGCGAGGGGCCGAAGGCCCGCAACATGTTCGAGCGCGGGCTCGAGAGCGATCCGCGGCACGAAGCGCTCAAGCAGCATCTGGCGTCGCTGAAGTAGCTCGAGTTTGAAAGCCGCCACTGCTCAAAGGCACGATCGCGCAAAAGGCATGCTCGATAGATAGCCTTATCGGCGACTTTGGGGCGGCCCGAACGTTCCGTCAGAAGCATGTTGATGGATGCGTTGCAGTCGGAGTAAGTAGCGCCGATAATCTTTTCCGGGCGGCGCGCCGAGGCCTGCGCGCTGGTGAACGTCGGTGATGCGCGTGACCGCGAAGCGGCAGGCAGCAAACCGGAGCTCAGGAACGAACGACCTCCATTCCTCCCGCGTGGGGGGGCGCTTTTCCGCATATCCGGCTAGCAGAGCCGTCGTGACGTCAACGCGAAAATCGTCTCGGCCAAAGCACCAGGCCAACGTGGTCACGGCGAGGTCGTAGGCCAGGTGCCCCCACGACGCCTGTTCGAAATCCAGTAAGGCGCGAAACGTGGAATCATCTTCGGACCAAAGGACGTTGTCGATGAATAGATCACCGTGGATGAGGCCGACGGGCAAATTTGGACTGCGATCTCGACGGAGGGCCGCCAACTCGGGGCCAAGGACGGCGAGGCTTGCGGCAAGTTCCTGGTCAATGGAGCGGTCCCCGGTTGCTGTCGCAGTTTGAAGACGGGCGTAGCGGCGGTCGATCTCGTCCGGCTCGTAGCGACCAGGACGTCGATCCGTGAAGTCGTCGCTCGTCCGGTGAAGGATCGCCAATGCCTGCCCGACCTCATACGCATGTCGCGGTAGCACCTCGGCGCGCCTCAAAGTACGCCCCGCCACCCAGGGGAACAGCGAGACGATGGCTCCTGAGTGAAGCGACACGGCGAAAGGCTCTCCTGCGGGCGTCCGCAGCGGCAGCGGTGAGGAAACCCCGCGGGCCGCGACGTGAGCGATGATGGCCGCCTCCCGGGCGACGTCCTCCTGGCTTTTCCCTTCGTTCACCCGCATAAAGCGCGGCCCATCAACTGTCTCAACCCGGACGTTCGTGTTTACGGTGCCAGCCGATAGCCCGTGGTGCTCCACGTATGCAGGTGCGGCGAACGCCATCAGGAGAGCGCGGACCTCATCGGCCGAGAGATGGCGGAACCGGCCCATTTCCAGGCCATCATAAGAGCCTCAGGGTCTTGACGCACCAAACGCCTCTTGTTCTATTGCAGGTTGCGATGGCGTCGGAGCACGGACAGAGGCCCAGGCTCGGGTCAGAAAGCACAGGTGCCGAGGGTATGGCAGGTGCTGCGCCCGCGGTTACCAGCCAACTGTCGGCAGAGCTGGTCCAGCGTCACTTGGAGCTGGTCCACGTGATCGCGCGCAAGGTTAAGAAGACGATCGGTAAGTCCATGGACTTTGATGATCTGGTCGGATACGGCTCGAAGGGTCTGATGGAGGCGGCGCAGCGATTCGATCCCACACATAGCGTCGCGTTTTCGACATTCGCTTACTACCGCATCAGAGGCGCGATGTTCGACGGGCTGCGGACGATGGGCTGGTACTCGCGCTCGGACTACGCGAGGTACCGCGCCGAAGAGCGCGCGAACGAGTACATGCGAAGCCATGCCGACCGACAGACCACGGCGGCCACGCCGGAGAGCCCCGACGCCGCCCTCGAGGCGGTCGCCGTGCTCCTTAGTGGTATTGCCACCGTCCACATCACCTCGTTGGAGGCCGCCGCCACGGTTGCTGACGACCGCCTACCCGTGCCTGACGCGCATATCGATACCGGACGGCTCAGCTCTCGTGCCCGCGAGCTTGTGAAAACACTACCTGCGCGAGAACGGCAACTGATCGAGCTCTACTATTTCGCTGACAAGAACTTGGAGCAGGTGGGTGAGGTTATGGGTTTGTCAAAGTCCTGGGCTTGCCGTCTCCATGCTCGCGCCATCGATTTATTGCGTGAAGCGATGGGAACGGACGGCGCGGCGGACTGAAGGGCTCGGGCGCTCAAGCGGGCGGCCCATGCCTTGACTATCGGCAACCGGAGCGGTTAGTCGGGTGAAATTACTTGATGGCGAGCAGCTCGACGTCAAAGACCAGTGTGCCGGCGGGCGCGCCCGGGCGAGTGGGGACATCGCCGTAGGCCAGATTTCCCGGGATCCAGAAGCGTGCCTTTTCACCGACTACCATCAGCTGGAGGCCTTCGGTCCAGCCGGGGATCACGCCACCGAGGGGGAATGACGTCGGCTCGCCGCGGGTGACCGAGCTGTCGAACATCTTGCCGTCAGTGGTCCAGCCACTGTAGTGGACCTCGACCATGCTTTCCCGCGTGGGATGCGTGGTGCCCTTGCCCTTGGTAAGCACCTTGTAGGCGAGCCCGGAGGCCGTTTTTTTGGCGTCCTTCGGGGCGGCGGCGACGTCCTTTGGCACCTGCGGCGGCTCGGGAGCCTTCTTGATGCTCAGGAGCTCGACGTCGAAGACCAGCATCCCTGCGGGCTTGCCGGGCCGGTTCTGATAGGCGAGGTCGACCGGGATCCAGAAACGGCGCTTTTCGCCGGTGACCATGAGCTGTACGCCTTCTGTCCATCCCTTGATGACGCGGTCCAGAGGGAACTTCGCGGGGCTGCCGCGGGTGACCGAGCTGTCGAACATCTTGCCGTCAGTGGTCCAGCCACTGTAGTGGACCTCGACGTTGTCCGTCGCGGCGGGGTGATCTTTGCCGGTACCTTTTGTCAGCACTTTGGACGCGAGGCCGCTCGTCGTCTTGACCGCGTCCGGAGGCGGGACCGCCACGTCGGACGGCGCCGGAAGGCCAGCTGGCTCTGGCGGGGGGCCGGGCGGCGGTGGCGGCGGAACCGGCGGAGTCGCAACCGCCTGGGGTGAGGGCGACGATGGGAGCGCGGCCGGCTTGCGCACGTCCTCCGGTTTGTTGCAGCTCGACATGACGGAAGCAGTGGCCACGAACGCGATAATGTGACGCATGCCCGCAGCCTTATCAGCGTCCGAGGGCGTTGTCACGCTCTCGAGTGCCGCGGGCACTACAGCTTGGGGATGCGGACGGTTTTGCTGATCATCAGTGAGCCGGACACCGCATAACTGAGCACAAGGGGATGGAGCGTCCCGGGACCGAGATCGACGGCCCCCAGCCACAGGGCATCACCCACGTGGCCGACGGCGGCGGCGACGGCCAGCAGGGCGACTAGGAAGATGCTGGTGGGGATGGGTGTGCCTTCGAAGTACTTTACTTTGCCAGATTCGGTGGCGAGTTCATCGGCGGTCACGTTGAAACGTGCCAGCCGACTTACGCCGCAGCCGACGAAGTACACCAGCACCAGCTCATCCCACAGCCCCCGCATGCCGGCACCGTAGGCGATCACCGCGGGCGCTACGCCGAAGGATATGACGTCAGCAAGCGAGTCGAGCTCGCGGCCCATGACCGAGTGCTTCCGGCGCCAGCGCGCGATGCGACCATCCAAGATGTCGAGTGCCAAGGCGAAGGGGATGAGGGCCATGGCGGCGAGTAGGTGCCAGCCACCTGCTGCCCCCGCGCCGCCACCTGCTGCCCCCGCCTGAACGTGGGCGATGACTTGGAACAGCGACAGGACGCCGCATGCGGCGTTGCCGAGCGTGAAGATGTCCGCCAGGTGAAAGCCGCGGATCATTGAAAAGTGCTTCTCGCGTACGGGCTCGCTCGGCATTGATTGATCACCCACGATAGGCGAAATCCGAAGAGGTCCGGCGCTCCTCGCTTTCCAGCGCGGGCCGAATTGTCCGCCACCTGTAAGTCGGAGAATTCCTGGCCCCCCCCCGTTCAACCCCACCCACTTCAACCCCACCAGTAGGATAGCTTGAGGAGGACGGCGTCGGCGGCAGGACCGCGTGGCACCGCCCCCAGGTCCAGCCGGGGCTCGCCGCCAGGGGGAAGGTCCGTCGTAGGGGCTTGGGAGCGCGTGTAGACCAGGAAGGCCGTGGAGCCCAGCCGGTACTCCCAGCGGAGCACGACGCTGACGTTGAGCACCCCGCTCTGGAAATCCGGGTTGGTCGTCGGGGCCGCCGCCGGCGACAGGTCCGCCAGGCGCACGGTCGAGCCGGGGCCGGTCGGCGGAGGCGATGTGAAGTCCGAGTAGCGTACCGACGAGAGAAACACCTGTGCGTAGGTCTGCAGCGTCAGTCGCGGCGTGAACGTGTAAGTCGCGCGCAACGTGGCCCCGACGGTGGCGGCGCGCAGGTCGCCGAAGCGGGGCTCACCGGTGGTTCCGTCGCGTCCGGCGAACCGCGGCTCGCCATAGGTGGTGCTCGCCTCGCCCAGGAGCTCGAGGTCGAGCTGAGGCAGCGTGCGCACGGTGAGCGCGGCCCCTGCGTTGAAGGCGGCGCCGTTGGTCAGACGCTGGGCGTTGCCTTCGAGTCCAACGACGACGCGCCGTCGCGGATCGGTGCCCGCCTCCACGTCGAGGCGCCACGCCCCCGCGCGTTCGAGCGCGGTACCGTCGCCGACCTCGCGGTCGTCGAACCGCGGTGCCGCGTAGCCCACGCCAGCAAAGAAGGTCCAGAAGCCGGCCAGCTTGACGAAGGTGCTCGCGTGGGTGCTACGTGCCAGCAGAAGCCCGTCGAGGTTCACGCCCTGGCGAACTTCTAGCCACGACCGAGTCTCGAGCACCGTGGGGCCCGGATCGAGCACCCGGTACGACACGTCGCCGTTGACCCACCAATCGTTCTGCCGCCGCATGAAGCCGAGCTCGTTGCGGTCGAAGCGCCGCCCGGTCATGTTGCTGCCCACGCTCCACAGCCAGCGCCGCCCGCCGTCCTTCGCCGCGCTGAAGTTGAGCTCGACGTCGGCATCGCCGGCCCGGATGACAGTCCCGTCTCGGAAAGTGCGCGCCGGTCCATTCGAGGTCAGCGACCCGAGCGCCATCCCCCGGATCACATAGTCGCCCGACCGCGAGCGCGCGCGCCCGTCCAGCGCGGCCACGTACGCGTCGTGAAAGCAGCGCCCGCCCGGCGATACCTCCGCGCCCCCCGGGCAAAGTCGCCGCTCATCGGGCGCGCCCGGCGCGCCGAGGGCAGGGTAGTCGCCCGAACGTTCGAACCGGTTGACCGCGGTAGCGACCAGGCCGATATGCCCGTTATCGGTGGCGTCGAGCCGCAGGCGGAGCACCTGATATGAAGACATAGGGACAGCCGTACGATCGACAACGACCCCGCTGGCCTCGCGCACGGGAACGGCGTTTCGCCCTGTCATCGCCGAGATCGCTCCCACCGTCAGCAGACGGGTGGGACGGCCGACCAGCTTGGCGGCGCCGTAAATGATCGACGGCGCCGGGAGATCGGCGAAGATCTCCTGGGGAAGCAGGGCGAGCCCGTCCGGGGGGCGGCCGATGCGTCGCGTATACAGCACCTCCTTCGGGGTGGCGAAGGTTTCGATGCCTTCGAGGAAGAAGGGGCGCTTCTCGGGGAAGAACTGCTCGGTGGTGGTCAGATTCAGAACGACCTGGTCAGCCTCGACCTGTCCGAAGTCTGGGTTGAAAGTCATGTCGAGGGTCATGTCCTGCCCGACGTGCCACTTGGCGTCGAGGCCGGCAGAGTATCCCGCGCCGTAGCCGGTGCGCGGGCCAAGGCCGGGGTCAAGGTGGGTGACCTTGCCGACTACGAAGGGCCGCACCTCGATCCCGTGCCGTGGCGTGAGGCCGGACAGGTTCTGTAGCCGCCCTAGGCGAGACACCACGCCCGCCTCGGCGCGTGGGACGAATGACCACTCCGCGATTTCCTGGCGCAAAGTGATGAACCGTCGGACGTTGAATCCCCAAGCCTGAATCGGGAGTGCCTCGAACCGCAGGATGCGCAGGGGAATGCGCAGCTCCGCCGACCAGCCGCGGTCGTCGGAGGATGTAACGCCTTCCCAGTTTTCGTCCCAGTTGCTGGTGAACTCGGTGTCGTTGAAATGGATGCCGTCGCTGAGCACGCCTTCGGCGTTGACACCGAAGTGGTACGCGGTCATGCCGTCGCCGCGGCTGCCCACGTCCACGGTGATGCGATCCGCCTCCACCTCCCGGTCGCGTCGGGTCAGGCGTCGGAGGATGGGCGTCTTGACCTGCTCGCAGCGCACGCCGACATAAAGCGAGTGGTCGTCGTAAAGCACGCGCACGCTGGTGCGTTCGGTGGGCGGAGCGCCTTCGTCGGGGTACTTCTGTGTGAAAGCGTCGGAGGACGGAGCGTCGCCCCAGACCGTATCGTCGAGGCGCCCGTCGAGGTGAGGCGGCGTCGTCGCGCGGGCGGCGAAGATGGCTGGCACCGTCCGGTCGGATTCACCGAGCACCAGCAGGGCCGAGGCGGCGGCTAGGACGGGACGGAAAACAAAGATCGAAGCGAGCGCCACGGGAAAGACGTAGCAGAAACGGACCGGCCCGTATCGTCAAACTCGGGGGCGTTGCCGATACCCGGGCGGGTGACAGACTTCGCTTGGAAAGGAGGATTGCCATGGTGAAGTACATCAGGCAGGTCTTGGGCGGCACCGACCGCGAGGATCTCGAAATCACCGACATTCCCGCCGACGGGGACTCGGACGAGATGGCGGCGCACGGACCCGACGGCGACGGCTCCATTCCCACTGAGGGAGCGGACGCCCAGGATTTGCATTTACCCAAGAGCGATCTGGACGAAGACGACTTCACGCTCTGACTCGCGGAACGTGGGAGGCCGCCTCTTCGCGGCCCCTCGTTGGGCCGGAGTGCCCCGGCGGCGCAAAGCCCGCTGCGGACGACCGCTAGCAGCCCGTGGTGGGTTCTCGGGTAGTATCCCCTCCGTGAGCGACCTCCGCGGTATGGCGTCAGGCTCCGCGCCCGACTTGCGCGCCCGTCTGGAGAAGTTTCGGCGCGAGTTTTTGGGGCTGGACCTGACCGAGCCGGTGGTACGAGAGGGTGGGGCTCCGGGCATCCGGCGGCGCGTATACCTAGACACCGGCGCGACGGCCCTCATGCCGCGGCTGCTTCACGAATCGCTCGCCGCGTATTGCACCAAGGCGCTGGCGAATTCGCATTCCAGCGCGCACCGCGCGGCCCGTGTCACTTCGCGCGAGATCGCGCGCGCCCGCGCCGTCATCGAGACATTCGTGGGGGCGCGGGCGGGGACGGATCCGGCGTCGCAGGTGGCTGTGTTCGCCGGCAATGGCGCCACTGCGGCCCTGAACCTCCTGGCGGACGCGTTATTCCCCCCCGAAGTGCGCATCCTCCTGCGCGGCGGGCGCTCTCGGGATCCGGAGCTGCGCGCTATCTTCGGCGATCTGCGCGACTGGGCGACGTCACGGGGTGTCGACGCGGCGGACGTGCTGCACCGCAACCTGGTGGTCGTCTCCCGCATCGAGCACCACTCCAACATTCTGCCCTGGATGCGCGCGGTCGGCGCGCGCAACTTGCGCTTTCCGGCGTTGACGCTTGACGGGCAGCTCGATCTCCATGATCTGGCGCGCATCCTGCGTGAAGAGGGCGATCGGGTGCGCCTGGTGGCGGTGGCCGGTGCTTCCAACGTGACCGGCGTCATCACGCCTGTGCGCGAGGTGGCGCGCCTGACCCACGCGGCGGGCGCCGAGCTGGTGGTGGATGGCGCGCAGTGGGCACCCCACGCACGCGTGCGCATGCACGATCCCGACGACGAGGCGGGTGACATCGACTACTTGGCGCTGTCGGGGCACAAGCTTTACGCGCCCGGCTCGCGCGGCGTCCTGATTGCGCGCCGGCGCGCGTTCGCGGGACCGGAGGCGGTGGGCGACGTGGGGGGCGGTATGGCTGACGTGGTTTCGACGGCGGGCTTCTCCGCGTCGCCGGACCTCGCCCAGCGCGAGGAGGGTGGCACCCCGAACTTGCCCGGCTCCGTGGCGCTGGGGCTGGTGGTGCAGGCGCTGATGAGCTTTGGCATGGATCTGGTAGAAGAGCACGAACGCGGGTTGGTGGCGGCGGGAACCGAGCGTTTGCGCCGCATTCCCGGACTGGCGCTCTACGGTCCCGATCCGGCGCGGGCGGCGCGCGTGGCCGTATTCACGTTCAACGTGGGCGAGCTGCCGCACGGTTTCGTGGCGGCGGCCTTGTCTGACGCGTGCAACGTTGCGGTGCGCAACGGCTCGTTCTGCGCGCAGCTCTACGTTCGGCACCTGTTAGGTGATGGCGATGGAGACGCGCTGCTCGACGAAGCGCCGCTCGGCGGCTGCACCGCGCTGCCCGGCCTGGTACGGGCGAGCTGCGGCGTCTACACGGGCGATGAGGACCTAGAGGCGCTGGAGGACGGCTTACGCTTCGTCGTGAGCCACGCCGACGAGCTGTCCAGCAGCTACGACTTGGGGCCGGGCGGCGAATGGGTCCACCGCGCGCGTCCCAGCGCGCCGGCATTCGAGATCGCCACGGAAGTCGCCCGCTACTTCCGATAGCCGCTTTCGGATCTGACGCGAGCTTGAGCGTCGAATGAGAGCGTGCTACCCGTGCCGCGTGTTGTCGTTCGTGGTCTGGCTGTACGCGCTCGCGGGCGCCGAGCCGGCCGCGGCCGCCGCCCCCCCAGCCGCCGAGCGCGTCCGCTTCATCTACAGCCGCGACGCCGGTGCCGAACACTGTCCGGACGAAAGGGTGGTGCAGGAGCGCATCGTGGCGCTGCTCGGATACGATCCTTTCGCCGTGGACGCCGGTCAGGCACCGGCGCGCAGGACGGTGACAGCAGTCATCACCCGCACGGGTGCCACCCTATCTGCGCGGGTCGAAGCGAGGGAAGCCGACGGCCGGTATGCGGGCGAGCGGTTGATTTCATCGGAACGCAACGACTGCGTCGAGCTCGCCGCGGTCCTCGAGTTGGCCGTCGCCATCGCTATCGACCCGGTACGGGTCCGCGATCCTGCGATTGCGGCGGTGGTGCCAGCCGATCCAGAGCCGGATCCAGGGGCCGCTATCGCTCCTTTGCCGGCCGCGGCGCCTTCCTCCGCCGAGGGACGTCCCGTGACGGAGGCCGTCGTGGCGCCGACGTCGACCCCGGACTCGAAACCGCCCGCCGCGCCGCCGTCGTCGTCGTCGTCGTCGCAACGTGCGGGCGGGGAGCTGCGTGTAGGGTTGGGAGCCTTTGGGGCGCTGGGGGCGGCGCCCGGGCCGGCGGTGGGCGGGGGCGCGCGTGCTCAGTTTCGCCGCGGGTGGCTGGGGATGGGAATCGAAGGACGCGCCGATCTGCCTGCGTCCACCGCGGCGGACGCGGGTGCTGGCGGCGGCGGGGGAGCGGTGCGATCGTCGCTCGTGCTGGGGTCGTTGCTGCCGTGCGCCTATGCGGGGCCGGTAGGTAGCTGCCTGGTGCTCGCTGTCGGGGCCTTGCGCGGGCAGGGCCGCGACCTTCCGGACGCGCGCACGGCGACGACGCCGTTCGCCGCAGCGGGCGGGCGGATCGGTATTGATATTTCGCTAGGAAGATCTTGGTGGTTCGCGGCCGCCCTCGACGTCCTGGTGCCGATGACCCCCACGGCGCTGCGCGTCGGTGGTTCCGAGGTATGGCGCACGCCCGCGACTTCGGGAGCCCTGGGGCTGTTCTTCGGGCGGCGATTCTTCGTGACGGATTCGCCGCCTTGAGCCCAATCCATGTATGAATGGTGAGCTCGGTCGCGCTTCGGGCAGCAGCCGCGATGACGACGTCACCAGACTTTCGGACCATCTACGAGTCGGAGTTCACCTATGTCTGGCAGGTCCTTCGCCGTCTGGGCGTCCGCGACGCCGATATCGAAGACGTTGCCCATGACGTGTTCGTGACCGTGCATCGGCGCCTGCCCGATTACGATTCCGTGCGACCAGTCAGACCCTGGCTGTTCGGGATCTCGTTCCGCATCGCGTCCGATTACCGCCAATCCGCTCGGTATCGATGGGAGGTGCCGAAGGACGTGGCGGACACCCCGGACGGCGCGCCGACCGTGTATGACCACCTGGTCGCCCGAGATGCTCAACGGCTGGTCGCGGAGGCGCTGGACACCTTGGACACCACCGTACGAGCGGTGTTTGTCATGCATGACATCGAGGGACATTCGATTCCGGAGATCGTCGATAGTCTCGACGCGCCGCTCAACACGCTGTATTCCCGCCTGCGCATCGCACGCCGGCAGTTTTCGGTGGCAGTAAGACGTTTGCAGCTCCGGCGAGGACAGCGGGGGGAGGCGTGAAGAACGACGTGGGCGAGCTGGATCCCGACGTGCGGGAGATTCTGTTGGCGGGTCGCGCGCAGCCTCTGCCGAGCTGGCAAGCGAAAGAGCGCGTGCTGGGCCGCGTGCATGCCACGCTGGGCATCGCCGTCGCGGCGGGGGCGGCCGGTGTTGCCGGCGCGTCCGCTGCGGCGGCTCCTGCGGTTGGACATGCCGCGGTGGCCACGGGCGGTGGTGCTGCACCCCCAGCCGCGGCTGCAGTTCTCCAGGCGGCGCCGACCGTGGTGGCGGGGGGGATCTCGACGACCATCGTGGGGGCGGTGATGTTTGCTTTCGGCGCTGGGACGGGAGCGGGGGCGCACGCGCTCAAGCAGCGATCGACAGATCGTGTCGATCGCCCGTCTCCCGTGGTGGCGCCGTCGGCGCCGGTGTCTGCGGCTCCCGCACCGAAAGCGGAACCGCCCGCCGACGCGGCGCAACGAACGGCTGAGATGACTGCGGCGCCGCCGCGCCCGCCTGCCGTTCCCCGCGCTCGTTCAACGGCGCCGCCGCATGCCGGGGCGGGTCCTGGCGCTCCCCGCGCACGGCGGGAGGCCGCGTTGAACCCTGCTGCCGCGGCAGAAACGCCGACGGTGAACGTCGCGCACGAAGAGTCGGCGGCCGAAGCGGACGGTCGACCCCCGGCCGCGCCGGCGTCTTCGCCTGAGGGTGATCTGGCGGCCGAGCGTCGATTGCTGGAGACCGCCCGCGCCGCTCTCGCTGCGGGCGACCACCAGGCCGCGCTCGCGGCCCTCGACGGGCACGCGCGTCAGTTTTCACGGCCCCGGCTCGCGGAGGAGCGTGAGGTGCTTGCGATCCGGGCCCTCGCGGCGAGCGGCCGCGGTGACGACGCTCGCAGTCGGGCGGCGGCGTTCCGGCAGACGTTTCCGCGCAGCCTCTTCCTTCGAGTCGTGGACGGCACACTCCGCTCGCTGCCGTAATCTGCCCGGCTGCGCGGCCCGCCCTCTCCGCGCAAGCGAACGGCTCGCCGCTCTGGAGCGGCGACAAGATCGCCAGCACGCACAAGACCTGCCGCTGCCGATATGTGTAAGCTTCGCCCGGCATGAGGTGCGCCGGGCTTTGTTTTTGCCTTGCGGCGTTGGCGCTGGCTGCCTGCGAGATGCGGCAAGATCTAGGAAGCCGTTCGCCCGTGGGAAGTGACGGCGGCGCGGATGCCGCGGTGACGACGCTCCAGTGCGCCACCGCGCAGCCGTGCGTATGTCCCGCGGGAGCCCCGTGTCACATCGAGTGCTCCGCTGGCTTGTGCCAGATCGATTGCCGCGCGGAGGAGTGCACGGTGGACTGTCCCGGCGGAGGCTGCGTCGTCCGGTGCTCGGAGAGCGCGCCGTGCTCTCATACCTGCCGCGGCATTGGCTGCGCGACATTCTGTGGGATCGGCCTCGCTTCGGCGTGCGGGCCCGATCTGCACGTGTGTCACCGGCGCTGCTGATGCGCCGAGGGGCCCGGGGCGGCTACCGCCAGCGCTTCGACGTGGGGCGTGTGCGGGAGCATGTCGTAGGGCGTGACGCTGCGGGTCTCGAAGCCGAGCCCCGACAGGCGCGCGAGATCACGGACTAAAGTGTCCGGAGCGCAGCTCAGGTACGCGATCAACCGGGGGCGGAGGGCGGCCGCTGCGTCGAGCACGTCGGGATCGCAGCCACGACGCGGCGGGTTGAGGATCACCACGTCGGCCCGGTCGAGCTCACCCAGGCGGGAGGCCGCGTCGCCGGCCACGAAGCGGGCGTTGGTGATGCCGTTGAGCCGGGCGGACGCGCGCGCGTCGTCGACGGCGGCCGGGTGCTCCTCGATGCCGACGACGTCCGCGGCCGCGTCGCGGGCGGCCAACGTCAGGGCGATGCCACCCACGCCGGCGTACACGTCGACCACGCGGCCCCCCCGCGGCAGCGAGTCGACCGCCGCCGCGATCTCGGCGTAGGCCAGAGCCGCGACCTCGCGGTTCGCCTGGAAGAACGCGCGGGATGATACGCGAAGTCGGGTGGCACCGACCGCGTCTTCCAGGTGGCCGTACCCGGAGAGAACGCGATCCTCCTCGCCGTAGATGGAATTGCCGCGCGAGGGGTTGGCGTTGTGCACGACGCCCACGACGTCGGGCCGTGCCGCGAGCAGAGCGCGGGCGATGGACGCGCCGTCCGGCCAGTCCGGGCGCGCGGTTACGAAGGTCGCCAGCACGTTCCCGACGTGGCTGACTCTGAGCACGACGTGACGGACCAGGCCGGTCAGGGACCGTTCGTCGTAGGCGGCGACGCGCTCGTCGTCGAGGATTCGACGCACGACGGCCGCTACGTCGTCGAGCGGCGGCGCCGCCACGCGACAGCCGGCGAGATCGACCACGTGGTGGGAGCGGGGCGCGAAAGCGCCGAGTTGGATTCCGCCGTGGGAGGCGCGGCCACAGACCAGCTTCGAATTGTTGCGGTAGCCGAGCGACCGCGGCGAGGCAACGCAGGATCGCACAATCGCCGCTGCGAGCTGCGGGCTCGCGCGGACCAAGGATGCCATGCGCGCGCCCTTCCACGCGGCCTGCGCCGGATAGTCGAAGTGCTGAAGCACGCAGCCTCCGCACGCGCCCCAGGCGGGGCACACGGGCGCAATCCGCCAGGCTGCGGCTGCGTCGACCGTCACCAGGCGCGCCCAGGCATCGGCGCGGTGAGGCGACACGTGCTCGACGTCTGCGGTGACGCGCTCTCCGGGCAGCGCGCCCGCGACGTGGATCTTCATTCGTCGCGCCGCGGCGCCGCCGCCCTCCGCCGTCGGCACGCCGAGCTCGGCCACCCCGGCCCCCTCCGCATCGATGTCGGCGCAGTCGAGCGCGAGGCGCTGTCCTGGAGCGATCATGGAGGCGGCGGCTGAGGCTGTGACAGCGCGGCGAGCAGCGAAGGACAGGCCATCTCGGCCATCGTAGCAGGGCCCTCGGCACCATCCCGGCGATCGGGTAAAAGTCGGACGTGACGTCCGACGCGGAGCCAGCACGGAACCCGGTGGGCCAGGCCACCGCCGCCACTGTGCCGAGGGCCGCCATTGTGCTGACCGTGCTCGGCGTCTACCTGCTGGCGGGCAGCCGCGAACGTCCCTGGGCCGACGCCAGCATCATGTATCAGGTCGCGCAGAGCGTGGTTTCGAAGCGGGCGCTCCACATCGACAACGAGTGGTACCCCATGAGCCACCGCGGGCCCGACGGCAAGATCTACTCGCTCTATGGCCTGCTTCCCTCGCTGGCCGGCGTCCCCGGCATCTTGGCGCGCAACCTGATCCATCGCATCGCTCCGGGCGCGGCGGCCATGAGCCTGGCGCTCACCAGCCACGTGGCCGTATCTCTGGCCGGAGCGCTGTCCGCGTCGCTCTTCTTCGGGATGTGCATCAGGCTGGGCGCGTCTCGACGGGCGGCGACGGCAGGGACGCTCGCCCTGACGCTCTCGACGGGCGTGTTTGTCTATGCGCGCACGCCGTTTTCCGAGGCGTTTCAGATCTTGTGCTTCACCGGACTTTGCGCCGATCTGCTGCGCATCCGCGAGCAGCCGACCCGACGGCGCGCGCTGGCGCTGGGCGCGTGGGCGGGCGCGCTGTTCAACACCAAGCTGGTCTTCGCCGCCAGCGTGGCCGGCGCCGCCATCGTCGTGGTCGCGACGCTCTGGCGCGATCGCAAGGCGCTGGCGCGCGTGATGGCCTTCGCCTCGGCGACGCTGCTGCCGCTGGTGGCGGTGGCCTTGGGCTACAACGCTGTTCGGTGGGGCAGCCCCTTCGTCACCGGTTATGAATCCGTCTACGCGAACGTTCGCGAGTGGCCGTGGATCGGCCTGCTGGGCTTGTTCGCGTCGCCCGGCAAGGGACTTTTCTTTTTCAGCCCGCCGCTGATCACTGCGCTGTGCGCATGGCCCGGCTTCGTTCGCGCACACAAGCGGCATGCCCTGGCGCTCGCCTTGACCGCGCTCCCGCCCCTGGCCGTGTACTCCCGCTATTTGTCGTGGAGCGGCGACTACTGCTGGGGGCCGCGCTACATCGCCTACCTCCTCCCCGCGGCGATGCTGCCCTTGACGTTGATGATCGACCGGATCCGCTGGCGCGCTCACGTCGGGCGACGAACCGCGGTGGCGGTAGGCGCCGCGTGCGCGCTCGGCCTCTACGTGCAACTTCTGGGCAGCGCGTTCTATTGGGACCACTATATCCGCATCTCCATGGCGGCGAAGAACGCATGGCTTGGGCAACCGAACCGCGCTGGCGCGTCGTTGCCGATGGACGGCACCCACTGCGGTTCCTGCTTCGAGGACATGTACGCGCACACGTGGCTTCCACATTTTTCGCCGCTGCTCGGCCACGCGTGGCTGCTCCGCCACGTTACGGCAGGCAGTCCATGGCAAGCGGCGGCGCGCGACGCGCCCTGGACGCGACACACGTCGCTGGTGCTCGACATCTCCGCCACCTACCGGGCCGCGCGGGTCGACTGGTGGGGCCTGCTGTGGATCGTCGACGACCCGAGCCTGCGCGCGGCCGGCGTCATCCTGTTAGTGACGTTCGCGCTGATGACCGCCGCAGGAGCCGTCATCTGGGTACGCAAGGCAACGTAATGCACGACCCGGGCGCGCGCCCGCTCCCCGACCCGGAGCTGCGACCGCGCGTATATAGTCCGCTGATGGATCCCTCCCGCTATCCTTTGGCGGCCATCGCCGACCGGGTCGGCACGCCGTTTTATTTCTATGACGCTTCCATCTTGCGCCGCCGGCTGGGCGAGCTGCGCGCGTTGACCGACGGACACGACTTGCAGGCGCGGTACGCCATGAAGGCGAACAGCGCGCGCGCGGTGCTGGATCTGGTGCGCGAGCACGGGCTTTGGATCGATGCGGTCAGCGGCAACGAAGTGCTGCGCGCGCAGCGGTCGGGCTTCGCCATGGGCGCCAACCCGCCCCAGGTCATGCTGACGGCGGACGTGTTTCGCGACAACGCGCTCGCCACGGTGCGAGAGCTGGGAATCTTGCCGAACGTAGGCTCGCCGGGCATGGTGCGCGAGCTCCTGAACGCCGGCTACCGCGGTCCCATCGCGGTGCGCGCGAACCCCGGTTTCGGCCACGGCCACGTGCAGTCCTGCGACACCGGAGGCCCGTCTTCGAAGCACGGCGTCTGGCACGAAGACCTGGCGGCCGTACGCGCGCTGGCGGCCGAGGCGCGCCTGCCCATCGTCGCGCTGCACGCCCACGTGGGGACCGGGCCCGAGATCGCCGAGTTCGACGCCAACATGAGGGCGCTGGTGGACGTCTACGCGCGGCTGCTGCCGGATTTCCCCGACGTGACGGGCGTCAACCTGGGCGGCGGAATTCCTCATCCGTACCGTCCCGGCAAGCCCGCCTACGACCTGACCCGCTATCGCCCCATCCTGGTGGAGGCCGCGGCCCTCCTGGCCCAGGCTGCGGGCCGACGCATCCGCGTCGAAATCGAGCCGGGTCGATATCCCGTGGCCGCGGCCGCCTTGCTCGTGGCCCGGGTCAAGGATGTCAAGGAGACGCGCGCCAACGCGAAAGGCCGAGGAAATACGTTCGTCATGGTGGATGCCGGCTTCAACGACCTGGTCCGCCCCGCCATGTACGGCTCGTATCACCACATCTCCATCCTCGGCGCCGGCGCCGGCCGGCCCCCCGAGCCGCTGGTCGTCGCCGGACCGCTGTGCGAGAGCGGCGACGTATTCACGCGCGACGACCGCGAGCTCCTCGACCCCCGGCCCCTTCCGCGCCCCGATCCCGGCGATCTTCTCGTGCTCCACGACGCGGGCGCCTACGGCGCGGCCATGAGCTCCAATTATGTCTCCCTGGGCCGGGCTCCCCAGATCATGACCGACGAAGGCAAGCTCACCCTGATCGCCCGCCGCGAAACGGCGGACGATGTGGTCAAGGCTGAATGCAACGAGCCGCTACGTTCGTAATGACACGTTCCTGGTCACCGATTAGAAAGCCACGTTGAGCAGACGCACCTTGAAGGCGCGGTTCTGGACGCCGCCGTCCAGGTACGAAAGCGCGCGCTCGGTGCGATCCTCGCGTACCGCCACCTGGATGACGCCGACGGCCGTGCCCAGCAGGGTTCCGCCCGCCGTCCAGTAAGCCACGTTGACGCCCTCACCGTCGGGACGGTCCAGAAGGTAGATCGCTCCGCCGATCATGAATCCGGTCAAGGCGCCGAAAAACGCGCTCTTGGCGATGGTGCCCATGAAGCTCTCGTTCTCCGTCTCAACGGCAACGGTCTTGTGGGTCGTCGAAGACGAAGACGGCGCGGCCTGGACCGGCACAGCCGGGGCGGGCGCCTGCTGGACGACGACAGGTTGAGTCGTGGTGGTGGTCGTCGCCGGGGCGGGGGCCGGTACGCTGACGGTCTGCTTTTCCGTGGTCACCTGCTGATCGGCGCTCGCGCTGGCGCCGCCCGAAAGCACGATCATCGGAATCATGGCGGCTCCGACTGACATTTTCGCTACTGCACGCATGGCGTACCTCCTGACGAGCCGCGACCGCGAGGGGTGCGCGGCGGTTCAAATCCCCCCGGCAACCGACTGCCGATTGCCGCCAGGGACTGAGGGAAGCTAAGGCGCGAGCCCCTCAGTTCAAGGTTGAGTGCGGCGTGGGAGCACCTCCAGCCGCACGGGAGCGACGCCTTTACGCAGCAGATCGAGCTTCCGCGCGGCCGCTCCGGACACGTCGATGACTCGGCCTTTGCCGTAAGGTCCGCGATCGTTGACCCGGACCTCGACACGCCGGCCGGGAACGTCGGTGCGGGTGACGGCCACCCACGTGCCGAACGGCAGCGTCAGGTGGGCCGCCGTCATGGCCTGGGGATCGTAGCGTTCGCCCGACGCTGTTCGCCGGCCGGCGAAACGGGACGCGTAGTAGGCGCACAACCCCTGCTGGGTGAATCCCGTCACCCCCGTCGGCGAGCCAGCGCCGGCGCGCGCCGCTGGTCCTCCTTCCGACGTGCCGCACATCGAAGAGGCGGCCGCGGCAGCAGCGACGAGGAGAGCGCCCAGCTTCACCAGCGACGATTGTACTATCGCGCTGACGCGGCCGGCGGTAAGAAGGCGCCATGATCAGCATGCCCCGTACCGCCGCCACCCAGAAGAAGCGCCCCCAGCGCGCAAAAGTTTGGACCACAGCGACGATCATCGTCACCGGCGCGCTGACGTGGGCGGCGTTGGCGCTTGCAGCCGCGCCGGCCTCCAAGAAGGGGCCGCCGTCCAAGGCCGGCGGCGGATTCTCTCCCGCCGAGAAGGCGGCGGTCGCGGCCATCACCCCGGCCACCGTCGGGCCGCACATCCGCTACCTCGCGGACGATCTCCTGGAAGGACGCGCGCCGGGGTCCCGGGGTGAGAAGCTGGCCGTCAAGTATGTGGCCGCGCAGCTCGAGTCGTTCGGCCTCGAGCCCGCCGGTGAGGCGGGTTCCTTCTTTCAGAAAGTGCCGCTGATCGGTATCACGCCCACGCTGCCCAAGGCCGTGACCGTGCAGGCAGGCGCAAAGAAGCTGGACCTGGCGCTGCCCAACGACCTGGTGGTGATGTCCGGCGTGCAGACCAGCGACGCTCGCATCGCCGCCGCTGACATCGTCTTCGTGGGCTACGGCATCATCGCGCCGGAGCACAACTGGAACGATTACAAAGACGTCGACGTGCGCGGCAAGGTCGTCTTGGTCATGAATAACGATCCGGAGTCGGATCCCGCGTTGTTCGGCGGCAAGATGCGCCTGTGGTACGGGCGCTGGGACTACAAGTACCTGCAAGCGGCCAAGCAAGGGGCGTCGGGCGCGATCATCATTCACACCCGCCCGTCGGCAGGCTACCCGTGGCAGGTGATCGAGACGTCCAATACCAACGAGAAGTTCGAGCTTCCCGCCGGCGGCGAGCCGCGGCTGCAAGCGCGCATGTGGTCCACCGAAGAGGCGAGTCGCAAGCTCGCCGAGCTCGGAGGCAAGAACCTCGACGCCCTGCGGGCCGCGGCCGAGTCGCGCGACTTCCGCCCGGTTTCCCTGGGCGCGTCCTTCTCCGTGACGTTCAAGAACACGGTACGCAAGCTCGACGGGGTCAACGTGATCGGCATCCTGCGAGGCAGCGACGCCAAGCTGAAGGAAGAAGCGGTGGTCTTCACCGCGCACCACGACCACCTAGGCGTTCGCACGCCCAAGAACGGGGACGCCATCTACAACGGCGCGGTCGACAACGCCTCCGGCGTGGCGGCCATGCTGTCCATCGCGCGCGCCGCCGGGATGGGAGATCGACCGCGGCGGTCGTTGCTGTTCGTGGCGGTGACCGCCGAGGAGCAGGGTCTGCTCGGTTCCGAGTGGTTTTGCCGCAACCCCACGCTGCCCGCGGGACGCATGGCCGCCAACCTCAACATGGACGCCGTCAACGTGAACGGACGCACGTCCGACCTTGGATTCATCGGGCACGGCAAGTCCAGCCTGGACGCTCTGGTGGAGGCCATCGCCGCCGCGCAAGGCCGCACCGTGCACGGGGATCCCTATCCGGATCGCGGGTCGTTCTACCGGTCGGACCAGTTCAATTTCGCGAAGATCGGCGTTCCGGCCATCTACGCCAAGGGGGGCCCCAGCTATGTGGGACGCCCGCCGGAATGGGGTCGGCAGCAGGCCGACGTGTATGAAAAAACCCACTACCACCAACCATCGGATCAGTATGACGACACGTGGGACCTCGGCGGGACGGTGCAGGACGCCCAGCTTTACCTGATCGCGGGTTTCCGCATCGCCAACGCCGCGGAGTTGCCGGCCTGGAAGCCGGGCGACGAGTTCGAGGCGGCGCGCAAGGCCGCGCTCGCGGCGGGCGACGCGGTGAATAAATAGTAGTGCGCCATACGTTAAAGTTATAAGAAAAGATCCCGATAGGGGATCTACGATGGCTCGGGCGGCCGCTGAGATTCCGTACGAAGCGCTGCCGGCGGGAAACGTCCCGCGCGGGCTCGACGAGTGTCTGGCCGAGCTGGACGAAACCCGCGGACGCCTGGAGGAGGCATCGCGCAAGGCGGTGCTGGCGGACGTGGCCACCACCGTCATTCACAACGTGGGCAATGTCCTGGCCAGCGTCAACGTGTCGGCCGGCGTGGTCGCCGATCTGGTGCGGCGTTCACGCCTGGAGGGGTTGGCGAAGGCCGCCGAGCTGCTTCGCCAGCACGAAGGCGATCTGGCCGCCTTCCTGACCAGCGACGAACGCGGCAAGCGGCTGCCGGAGTATCTCGGCAAGCTGGCCGACGTGGTCCGCGAGGAGCGAACGACGATTCTTGCGGAGCTGGATCTGCTGCAACGAAACGTAGACCACATCAAGGCCGTCGTCGGCATGCAGCAGGCGCACGCCAAGACGTCGGGCGGCGCCGTCGAGGCTGTGTCGATCGTGGATCTGGTGGAGGACGCGCTCAGGTTCAACTTGGCTTCTTACGATAAGCACGGGCTGCAGATCGCGCGCGACTACGCGGACCTGCCCTCGGTGCTCGTGGACCGCCACAAGTTGTTCCAGATCGTCATGAACCTCCTGAGCAACGCGCGCCATGCCGTGAAGGACACCACCGGACAGGAGCGCCGCATCAGCGTCCGCCTGCGGCAAGCCGTACCGGGGCGTTTTCTCGTCGAGGTAGAGGACACCGGGTGCGGCATTCCCGCCGAAAACATGGGCCGCATCTTCACCCACGGCTTTACCACCAAGCGCGAGGGACACGGCTTCGGGCTGGCGAGCAGCGCCAGCGCCGCCGCCGAGATGGGAGGCACGTTGACCGCCTACAGCGACGGTGAAGGCAAGGGCGCGCGGTTCACCATCGACCTTCCATTGCGGCTTCCGGCCGAAGGAGGCGCCCCGTGAGCGATGCGCCCAGCACCCGAATTCTCATCATCGATGACAACCCGGCCATCCACGACGACATGCGCAAGATCGTGGACATGGACCAGGAGGACGCGTTCGAGCTCGATCAGATGGAGGCCGATCTGTTCGGCGGGGCCACGCCCAAGCAGCGCGGCGTCCGGAAGCGCTTCGAGATCGACTCTGCATACCAGGGGAAAGAAGGTCTCGATCTGGTCCGCGCGGCCTTGCGCCAGGGGCGCCCGTACGCGGTGGCGTTCGTCGACGTGCGCATGCCACCCGGCTGGGACGGGGTGGAGACCATCGGCCACATCTGGCGCGAAGACCCGACGCTGCAGGTGGTGATCTGCACGGCCTACTCCGATCACTCGTGGGCGGAGATCGTCGGCGAGCTCGGCCAGAGCGACAGCCTGCTGGTCCTCAAGAAGCCGTTCGACAACATCGAGGTCACCCAGATGGCGCATGCGCTGTCCGAGAAGTGGCGACTGCACCGGGAGGCGCAGCGCCATCTGGATAGCCTCGAGTCCATCGTTCGGGAGAGGACGCATGCCCTGGAGGCGGCCAACGCGCTCTTGAAGAAGGAGATCGCCGACCGCGGGCGGATGGAGGCCGAGCTCCGTCAGGTGCAGAAGCTGGAGGCCCTGGGGCGGTTGGCCGCTGGGGTGGGCCACGAGATCAACAACCCGCTGAGCTTCGTCATGGCCAACATCAGCTACGTTCGCGAGGAGCTGCGCGCCCATCTGGGGGACGCCGGGACCTCGGACGAGGGCGGCGAGCTGGTCAAGGTGCTGGACGAGGCGACGCTGGGCGCGGACCGCATCAAGAAGATCGTCCAAGACATGAAGCTGTCCGTGCGCGCCGACGGGCCGGGCGGTCAGGCCGCGGATCTCAAGCCGGTGGTGGACCTGGCGATCCGCATCAGCAGCCACGAGATCCTCCACCGGGCGCGACTAGTGACGGACGTGCAGGACGTGGGCTTCGTGTCTGGCGCGGCGGGACGCCTCGAGCAGGTGATGGTGAACCTGCTGGTGAACGCCGCCCAGGCGCTGCCCGAGGGACGGGCCAGCGAAAACGAGATCCGCGTGTCCGCCCGCCCCGACGGAGATCGGTTCGTGATGATCGAGGTGCAAGACACCGGTCCGGGGATCCCGCCCGCCGTGATGGAGCGCATCTTCGATCCGTTCTTCACGACGAAAGCGGTGGGCCAAGGGACCGGGCTGGGCCTTTCCATCTGTCATGGGATCGTGTCGGAGCTGGGCGGGAAGATCACGGTCGAAAGCCAGGGGGGGGGCGGGACGGTGTTTCGCGTCCGGCTGCCGGTGGCGCCGCGGCCGCCCGTCGAGCGAGAGCGCTCAGGGCCGCTTCGTGTTGCGGCGGCGACGGTGACGCCCGCGGCCCCGGTCCCGTCCGGCCGCCTGCTGATTGTCGACGACGAGCCCGAGCTCCAGCGCGCGCTGAAGCGAGCGTTGCGCGCCTTCGCTCCGGTGACGGCGAACAGCGGCCGGCAGGCCATCGAAATGATGGAGACGACCAGCTTCGACCTGGTCTTGTGCGACCTGATGATGCCGGACCTGTCAGGCATGGACGTCTTCGATCAGGTGCGCCGAGCGCAGCCGGGCGCCGAAGAGCGCATCGTGTTCATGACGGGAGGCGCGTTCACCGAGGATGCGCGCGATTTTCTGGCGCGCGTCTCCAACGAATGCATCCTCAAGCCGTGCGATCTGGACGAGCTGAGGCAGCTCGTCCGGCGGCGACTACAGGCGCAGGGGCCGACGGTCACGGCGGCGTAAGTCCGGATCCTGAGGGGTCGAAACACCGACCGCCGCGCGGTAAAGTCGGGCCGTGGAAGCGATCTTGGTACTCTCGGCGCTGGGGATATTCGGCCTGGTCTCGATCCTCAGCGGAGTTCGGGTGCTGCGCGAGTACGAGCGCGCGGTGGTGTTTCGGCTGGGGCGCGCGCGCAAGGACCTGGCCGGACCGGGCGTCGCGTTGCTGCTGCCCTGGGGCATCGATCGCGCGAAGGTGGTCGACACGCGGATCAAGGTGATCGACATCCCTCCGCAGGAGGTGATCACCCACGACAACATTTCGATTGGCGTGGACGCGGTGGTCTACGCCAACGTGGCGTCGCCGCGGCACGCTGTCCTGGAGGTGGAGTCGTTCATGCCGGCGACCACCATGCTCGCCGCGACCACGCTGCGCGCGGTTCTCGGCAAGCTGGACCTGGACGACATCCTGGCTCGCCGCGACGCCATCAACGACGAAGTCCGCCAAATACTCGATTCGCGCACCGAGCAGTGGGGCGTCGAGATCTCGGCGGTGGAGATCCGCGACATTCAACTCCCGAAGGAGATGCAGCGGGCCATGGCGCGGCAAGCCGAGGCCGAGCGCGAGCGCCGGGCCAAGGTCATCGCGTCGGAAGGCGAAGTGCAGGCCGCCGCCCGGCTGACGGTCGCCGCCGAAACCATGGCGGCCCACCCGGCGGCCCTGCAGCTGCGCCTGTATCAGACGCTGGTGGAGGTATCCGGAAAGGCCAACTCGACCATCGTGTTTCCCGTGCCCATCGACGTAGGCGGCTCGTCCGCGGGATCGGGGTCGGGCAGCCAGCCGCTCGCGTCCGCGTCGTCGATGGCGCAAGCTGCGGCCGTGCTCGCGGCAGCGAAAGCGAAGGAAGCCGGGCACGGGGCCGCGGCCATGCCCGCGCTGCCAGCGTCCGCGGGCGACGGAGGGCTCGCGACGCTCAAAGCCCGCGTCGCGGCCAAGGACCCGGTCCCCGATCGCTAGCGGCCGTTGTAGCGGCGGGCGGACGCCACCGCGGGCGCGGATTTCGCGCGCCGGCTCCACACGAAGTACAGAAGCGGCGCCGCGACCAGGGAGTACGACAGGAGCTGCCCGATGCGCCCGTCGGGTCCGAAGGGCTCGGTGGCGTCGTGAAAGGCTTGGCTGCCCTCGACGACACCGCTTTCGGCCAGCTCGTGGATGCCATACAGCAGGAGCTGGACCAGGAACAGCGCCAGGAACACCGCCGTCACGCGGAGGAGAACGGCCAGGTTGACCTTCGCGCTCTGGCGACTCCACATCCACGCCAGCGCCGCCGCGGCCACCAAGCCGGCGATGGCGCCCGCGGCCACCGGCGCCGCGTCTGCGTACATCACCTGCACACCCAGATAGAGCACGGCTTCCAACCCTTCACGGGTGATGAGCAAGGTCGTCACCAGCGCGACCGCCGCCACCGCCTTCGCCGTGGGCGGCGCGCCCGACGGCGTGGGGCTGTCGCCGGCGCCGGCCCCGGCGGCGTGCTCGATGCGCGATTCGATGGCCCCCTTGAGCCGCCGCCCCATGCGCATCATTTGCCACAGCAGCGCACCCACCAGCGCCGCGGCCGTCAAAGCGGCGATCCCTTCGTAGAGCGGCTGGTTGGGCACCTTCCCCCACAACTTGGCCCCCACCAGACACGTCACCACCGACGCGCCGATCCCGACGTAGAGACCGCGCAACAATCCCGCACGGTTCGTCCTGCGCAGGTAGGCGGCGATGACGCCCACGATGAGGAAGGACTCGACACCTTCCCGGAACGTCACGAGCATCGCCTGGAGCATGGTGCGACTGTGAGCGAGTATACGGAGACACGAGTGATTCTGAGAATCATCATCGCCGCAAGAGATGTCGCCGGCCGAAGTGAGGCACGGGCTGCGCCCTACAAGCTTCTAGCCGGCCTTGCGGCGGCCATCGTCGCGGCGGGCTGCGCGCCGCCGCCGGGCCATGTCACCGCCGCGCCTGGCCGAGGAGCCGGATGCCTGTGGCCGTCGGCTTCGACGTCGGGGCATGGTTGCATGGTCGAGGAGGTCCGAGCCCTTTCGGCGGTAGACGTGAGCGACGTCGCGGAGGCGGACGCGGCCGGCGCTTTCGTGATCCTCACGCAAGCGGGCGAGCTGTTGTGGATGGACGTCGGAGCGGGCCGCCGGCCGGATGCGATCTCCTCGGTGGCGCTCGATGATGGCCCGCGGCCGCGGATGGTGGCGCGGGGCGCGACGGGACACCTGGTGGTGGGGGTCGGGGTGTCGGCCCCGTCCGAAGGGAAGCCACCGCACGTCGTCACCTGGCCGGTGGGCGCGGCGCCCGACCTCATCGTGGGCGATCCGACCAGCCATGACATTCCCGGCGGTTTGGACGTGGACGTCACCGCCACCGGCACGGAGCTCGGGTTTGCGGTCTGGGCGACGAGCCTGGAGCCGCGGGTTGCGGAGCGGACTCCGCCCGGCGATACCGTCTTCATGGTCGCGCTGGACGCGCGCGCGCGGCGCTACGGTGGTCCGGTGGAGTTCGAGCGCGGCGTTTCCATGGGACGGCCGGCGGGGGGCCCGGCGGCGCCGGCGCTGACGTACGCGGGCCCGCTGATCGCCGGCCGCCGCCACCTGACGTTCTCGCCGCTCTCGGCGCAGGGGACTCGCCTCGACAAGATCCTACTGGAAAGCCAAGACGGCTCCGCTGGCGCCGGGATGGGGCCGGCGGTCATCACCGCGGGCCAAGGTGGATACGTGGTGGCCTGGGGGGACTCGCAAACCCCCGCGCGCATCCGCCTGCAAGTGCTGCGCGCCGGCGAGCCGCTCTGTGAGCCGGCTCTTTCGGGTGTGTTGGGCAGCGGAGATCAACCGCTGGATCTGGCGACGTTTGGTAGCCGCGTCGCGCTATCGCGGACGGATGAACACGGCGCGCGCGTCCTGCGTCTATTCGACGGTGGCTTCGATTCGGGCGACATCACCTTGCCGGCCGGTCCAGCCTCCGCCGTCCGTCTCGTGTCGGTGGGGATGGCGGTCGTGGTCGTGGCCACGACTCGCGACAGCGAAGGGGTCCCCGCCACGGTGGTCTTGCGCGTCAAGTGTTAAAGTGAGACGCGCTGCTCGAAGGAGGTCCGCCATGCGCTCGATTGGGGTGACACTGCTCGCGCTGTTGACGACGATGGCGACGGGCGCAGGCGCGGCGCGCGCCGACGAGGCCGCCGGGCATTACAACCTGGCCCTTCAGCTCAAACGCCAGGGGAAGACGGCCGAGGCGATCGCGGAGTGCGAGAAGGCGCTCGAGAAGCGGCCCAACTACGCGGCGGCGCACTTCACGATGGGTAACCTCTGGCGGGCACAGGGCGACTACGCCAAGGCCGCCACCCATTACGCCCGGTCCGCCGCGCTGGAGCCCAAAGACGCCGAGTCTCACACCAACCTGGGAGCGGCGTACGTCCGCCTCAAGCGGCTGGACGAAGGGATCAAGGAGCTCGAAACCGCTCTCGCGCTCAAGCCCGACAACTACGAGACCCGCGTGTCCGCAGGGTTCGCCTATCGGCAAAAGGGCGACCTGAAGAAGGCGGTCGAACATCTGGAGAAGGCTACGGAGCTCAAGCCGGACGACCCCACGGCCTGGACCAACCTGGGCGTGGCGAAATCGAAATCAGATGACAAGGAGGGGGCGGTCGTCGCGTTCAAGAAGGCCATAACCCTCAAACCCGACAGCGCCGAGAATCATTTCAACCTCGCCACCGTGTACCGGCGTCAGCGTAAGACCGATGAGGCCATCAAAGAATACGAGGTGGCACTTTCCTATGACCCGCTGCTGGCCGGCGCGCACTACGACCTGGGCATTCTTTTTTCGCAGCAGAAGCGCCACGAGGAATCCCTGGCCGCGTTCAAGAAATTCCTGGAGGCGGGCGGCCGTGACGACCCGCGCGATCGCGCCGACGCCGAGGACCGCATCAAGACCTACGAGGCGGCCGGCGTGGGGAAACGAAAGTAATAGCGCGAACGCTGAGTTGACAGGGCCGCGCCGGCTGGCCCGGCGTCAGCGGCAGAGCTGA
>Ga0187894_10001096_pt1 | contig 35923 bp, 32 predicted proteins | sample GBC1701081metaG_FD_136650 | JGI IMG/M metagenome (GOLD analysis project Ga0187894, IMG submission 136650) | White microbial mat communities from a lava cave in the Kipuka Kanohina Cave System on the Island of Hawaii, USA - GBC170108-1 metaG ...
AAACCAATGCCGGGAATAGGGTCGCCTTGCGAGCGATGCGAGGCAGTGGCGATTGGCAAGCGTATTGGCAAGCGGTTGGTCAAGCGGCGGTGTGATTTCCAGTCCCACTTTTACTTACACCCAAGCCGTATGGCTGATAAACCAAGCCGCAAGCAGATACGGTTGATCTCATATGATTGGTGATAAGACGCTCTTGCTGTAATGCGAAGCATGGGTTGATAACCGGGGATGGATAAATCCGACTCGTGGATTTTGCTCAGTTGTTGCCGGTAAATCCTTGTTTCCATGTCGCTGATTGCACCCCTTGATTCGCATTATGAAAGACTTGGTAACGCTCAATAAAATTGATGTAAACCTCTTCGGTCTTATGACTGAGAGGCTGACGACGAGCCGTATTCCGAACTTGGTCAAGCAACTTAGGCTTAGGCTTTTCCGAGTTTGATGTTTCTTGATTCAGACAACCCTCCAGACCAAACATTTCTTGCCTTTTAGCTGAAAAGTGTTATTATCCACCATCTTGATAAAAGGGGATTATCTGGAAGGCTTCCAGATAATCCGGCTATGTGGGTGTTATCCGACTTATCCAGTAATTGGGCCAACTCGCTCAAGGAGGCTTTCGAGTCGCTCGTCGGCGTAAAACAAAGCGAGAGGCGTCCGGTGGTTCATAATGGATTACGAAGCAAAGGTTGTCGTGGCAATCGAAATAAGTTCGCTGGCCGAGGCGGAAAGTGAAGGTGTCTTGTGCTCCCCATTGTGCCAAACATCGGCTCCACCGTGGCCGCTTGCTGTAGCCGAGTAGCTTGTAACGAAAGGCGCGGCACGATGAGCGTGGTGTTAGCAAGCTATTCTTAGGACTCTGTCTGAAATGGAAAAAGAACACTTGATCAGGACATTATCCATTTACGCTCAGGAGTTATTCGGTTGACTTGTGTTTGAGAATATTTCTTCAAGTGAGACACGACGCGGATTGACGGAGAGCAATTTGCCGCCCGCCTCATGAATTAAGGTAATCGCCTCACTGATATGGCTTTCGTCCTGCAAAATCAAATGCGCTCCGTTTGGCGTTTGCGTGGCGGAAATCAGCGCTGGCAGGGAAGCGGAAAAGGTTTGCAGGCGTGATTCGGCGACGCCGGAAGCAAGGACTTCGATGGTCGCATCTTGATTGCCGGTCAGTTCTTCTACGGAGCCGCAGCGCAGCAGTTGACCGCGACTGAGAATTGCCGCACGGTCACACATGGTTTCGACATCACTCAAGATATGTGAAGAGAAAAAGACGGTCTTATTCTGTTGACGCAACGAGAGCATGAGGTCGCGCACTTCGCGTCTGCCAATAGGGTCTAGCCCGGACATTGGCTCATCCATAAAGACCACTTCCGGGTTATTGATTAACGCTTGAGCAATGCCGATACGTTGCAGCATCCCTTTAGAGTATTTCCGCAGTTGACGATTGGCGCGGTCTTCTTCAAGACCAACGAGGTGTAATAATTCTGTCGCCCTTTCATTGGCTACAGGTCTCGGGATACCGAAGAGAGCCGCTGAATAGAGCAACAGTTCACGACCGGAGAGATAGTCGTAAAAGTAGGGATTTTCCGGCAGATAACCAATTCTGGAGCGAGCCGTCGCATCGTCCAGCGGTTGTCCAAGTATTCTGGCAGCGCCGGAGGTGGGAAAGATCAAGCGCATTAAAATCTTTAATGTGGTTGTTTTCCCTGCGCCGTTCGGTCCCAGGAAGCCGAAGATCTCGCCGCGTCTTACTTCCAGCGATAGACAATTCAGAGCGCGTACTGTTTTCTTCTTAAAAAAACCGACTCGGTAATCTTTCGTCAGACCTTCAATTTGAATAATTGCTTCGCTGCTGTTCATCGAAACCTTCTGTCTAAGCATTTGCCGGCGGCGCGTAAAAAAGCTTCGCGCAGGTCGTCGCTGACGATACCGGCGGCTTGTTCCTGCAACCGCGAGGCGTGTTCATCAGGGGCAATAAAGGAGACTGCTTCTCCGGGCGCTTGAGAAGATGCTTTTATCATATCCGGGTTGATGACAAATTCAAGAGTTGTAATTGCCGGAGCGCCAAGTAGGGAATTGAGTTTGAAGAGAATTTCGCCGCGCATCTGGGTCAATTGTTTGCGCCAGAGAGCATTCTTAACAGCGATAATCAACGTCTTTCTCTCGACCCGAACCGGGGCGGAGATTTGGCGAATCTCTCTGCCAACCAATACCGTCCACGCGGCGATAATCGCCTGTTCACGAGCCTCTTCTGAATCGCCCGCCTGTCGCAACACCAGAGGTATGTATTTCAGAAGCTCTCTCATTGAGAAGTATTTAGTCCGTAGTGCGTAGTCTGTAGTTTTATTTTGCCAGACAAGGTATTGATTGCCGTCAGTGCCTACTACGGACTACGGACTTACGCCGCCTTTCCATGTTTTATCTTAGTCCAATAGGTTGAGAAATTGAAATTGGGGCTATTGGTTTTATCATGACATTGAACGCAGCCTTGCGGGGTTGCCATAAAACCATAGCCTTTTTGTGGCTTCTCCGCATGAAATTTGCCGGGTCCGTGACAGGCTTCACATTGCACATTTACGAGTTGCGGCGTGGTATTCAGGGACTGAAATCCGCCGCGTTGAAAACCAACGACGTGACAGCCTACGCAAGCGTTATTTAGTTGTTGCCCGTTTTTCTGGAGGGTCGCCATAGCGCGGGCGTGTCCGCTATTTTCCCATATCTTATGTTCTTCCTGATGGCAGGATGCACACTTGGCAGCCCCGACAAATAACCCGTTACCGGAGCCACCAAGCATTGCCGTCGGTTGGATGTTCGATTGGGTCGCATTGTTCTGCTGATTGGTGAAATCGTTATGGGCATTGGTAACGATCTCCAAAGCCGCCGGATCATCAGGAATAACCGGATCCATGCCAACATAACGATTGATTTGGTTTTCAATCGTGCCATCACCTTTGAAATAGTAGCGCAATTCGCCGACATACTTGGTTTGGTTATTAGCAACGGTGATGGTGGCGTTACTGTAATGCTGCGGCTCGTTGGTGCTGCTCAGTTGTCGCGCCACAATGATCGTATTGATCTCCGGGTTGCCGTTAGCGAGATTCTTTGCCTGATCTTCCGACATATAAGCCAACACAATAATCATATCGGCTTTGCTTTTGACCTCTGGCAAGATGTTTTTTACTGCTTGAAACGGGTCTTCAATTGTAAAACCGGCATAGCGATTCTGTTTCTGTGCCACCAGAATCTGCCCTGCTTCCGTAAGTCCGATAATGCCGATGCGGACTTTTCGTTCTGTGCCGCCGCGTTTCAGCATCACTTCGCGGATGAGATAAGGCGCTGGCGCAATTTTAGAATCATCAGCCGGATGGATATTGGCAGATGTCAGTTTCTTAATAAAAGAAAGTTCGCTGACGCGCTGTTCATAGCCATCTTTCTTCAGTAGTTCTGCGGCATAGGGTAAATCAGCGAAACCAATGTTGGCGGCATCATGCTGAAACTCACTGTAGCCTTTGACGACCCAGCGATTTTTGGCAAGGATTTCCGGCGGCAACTGGTCGTTGATAAATTTTTCGTCCGTAAAGAGATTGCCGGCGTCAAGATAGAGAGCCGGTACTTCGCCGTTGGAACGATGTCGAAATGCTTTGATATAGCTGACGCGCCGCGCCAGTCCACCCATTGGGTGGGATGGTCAGCCACAGGTTTCGAGACTGCCATGAATATCAGAGCCATAATGAATGGCTAAGGCATAGCCGTCGTCGTCTCCCAAAGCCTTCTTCATATTCGGTTCATTGATGTCAAAGCTGACGCTGACATCACCGTCATCCGGCGTTTCCGTATCGCCGGAGCAGCCGAATTGCAAGCTGGCAAGTGCGGCAAAAAATGTCAGTAAGATAAACAAGGAAATTTTGCGTTGCAAAAGAGACCTCCACAACCTATCTAATGTTTTTATTAACGGTAACGCCTTGTGCTATGATTGCCGACTCAATTCCACCCCGAAACGAATCAGGTGCAGAGAATGGAAAGAGAGCCGAAAATAATTCTAGCTTCCGCTTCACCTCGCCGTGCCGAACTGCTGGCAAAATTTGGTGTTCAATTTGCCATCGAACCAAGTCATATAGATGAAAGCACACAGCCGGATGAATCGCCTGTAGAGTATATCACACGACTGGCATTGGCTAAAGTCAGGGATGTTGGCAGCCGTCACCAAGACGGGTTGATTATCGGTGCGGATACGACGGTGGTATTTGAGGGCGAGATACTAGGAAAACCGCAGGACGAAGCAGCGGCTTTCAAAATGCTGCGGGCGCTCGCAGGGCGTTGGCATATTGTCATGACGAGCGTTGCCTTGTTAGTTGTTGAAGCGCAACGGGAAATTGTTTCTTATGAAAAGACGATGGTGCGCTTTGCGCGGATGAACGACGAGGAAATTAAATGGTATCTTGCAAGCGGCGAGTATAAGGATAAAGCCGGAGCTTACGGCATTCAGGGAAGCGGCGGCATTTTTGTCAAAGAGATCGCCGGGAATTATCATAATGTCGTAGGATTGCCGTTGCCATTGGTGTATAAGTTGTCTCAGCAGGTAGATTACCGACTGCTAGGATAAGGGATTGCAGGAGAAATAACACCTGAGTCTGATAACGATTTTTATAAGTTGTTGAGTTTCTTTCTTCTTGAACTCATCTTGATCTCCTTATCCATTGCGTAATAGGCTGATTTGAAAGAGATAAAGAGTCCTATTATGGATCAACTTCTTATGGTCGGGAAAAATAGGAATTGGTGAGCAAGCATTTATGAAGCGAATACTGGCAGGGCAAACGGCGTTGGTAACGGGTGGAACGCGGGGCATTGGGCTGGCAGTGGCTCGCTCACTGTTACACAAAGGTGTGCAGGTCGTCTTATGTTCCCGGTGTGCGGCTGATGTAACGGAAACGGTCGAAACCTTACATTCTGAATTTACCGCAAAGATTTCAGGAATTGCTTGTGACCTGCGTTCTTACTCTCAGGTTCAGGAGATGTTTCGCTTTGCCGAGACGGAAGTTGGCAGCATTGATATACTGATTAACAATGCTGGTGTCGGCTCCTTTCATAACCTCGAAGAGATAGAGATTGAGGAATGGAGCCGGACAATTGAAACCAATCTATCGGGCGTCTTCTACTGTTGTAAGGAAGTCTTGCCGCAGATGAAAAGACGCGGCGGCGGTTACATCATCAACATTGGCAGTCTTGCCGGAAAACAGGCATTTGCCGGAGCCTCGGCGTATTGCGCTTCAAAATTCGGTTTGGTCGGCTTTTCTGAATCGCTGATGCAGGAAGTTCGACATGACCATATCAAAGTCAGTTATGTTATGCCGGGTTCGGTCAATACCTCGTTTGCTCGCGGCGGCGAACAAGATCCGGCAACGACCTGGAAATTGCTTCCTGAAGATGTGGCTCAGGTAATCATTGATTTGTTGGAGATGGAGCCTCGGGCTCTTCCCAGTCGGGTTGAATTGCGCCCTTCCGAACCGAAAAAGTAGTCCAGAGAGTCTTGAGAGTTAGGGCAGTGAGCCTTATCCATTATCGAATGAGGTAGTAATCTGGCAACTGCGTCGGAGCCGCAAAGAAACCCTCGTGCGACAATAGGCAGTTATCCCACACTCCCTAGACTCTCTGGACTTGCTAAACTCTCAAGACTCTTTAGACGGCTTCGTTGACATGACCAATCCGGCATTGTTAGACTCTCAATAACAGGTCGAGGGTCTCAAGCGATTTTCATGGTGCAGACTTTATAGGAATTTTTATATGGCAACAACCGAGACAGAGGTAAACAGCGACGCTACTTCTACGTCCGTCGCGGTCGCACAGACGACGGGCAATTCGTCACTATCGGCTAAATTGGTTTGGCTGATAGATCAACTTCTCCGGCTGCTTTCATCGGTGCGCTTTGGCATCGTCATGCTCTCGCTGTTGTTGCTCTGTTCAATGGCGGGGATGCTGATTATGCAAAAAGACGTTGAGGGCTTTGAGCAATACTACGCCTCGCTGCAACCGGCGAAGCGGCTCATCTATACAAAGCTCAATCTCTTCGACATCTACCATTCGCGCTACTTCACCTTTTTACTGGCAATCACGGCGCTCAACATCATTCTCGCTTCCATTGACCGCTTCCCGACCGCCTGGTCTTACATCGTCAATCCGAAGCGCAAAGCCTCGCCGCGCTTTACTCAGGCGCAACCGTTCACTGCCGAGATGACCTCTAGCGTTGCCGCGCCGTCGTTGGCTTCGCGCCTTGCCGCCACCTGGCTTGCACACCGCGAGATACAATCTTCTATCACGGTGGCGCGGCTGTCGGTCGCTGGTCTCTATCTCACGTCTTTCGCTTTCTGTTACTTTCTCTTTGAGCGTACCGTCAGCTTCTGGATCGTTGCTGCCATCTCTGTCGCTCTTGTCCTCGCCTTTATCCTCTTTGCTTTGCGCTTTGAAGTTCGCACTCTCGAAGACAATGGCAGGCATATCGTCTTTGCCCAATTGAACGCCTGGAATCGCCTCGGCGCTTATGTCGTCCATGTGGCGTTGATGCTTATCTTCATCGGCGGCTTTCTTACCAACTGGTACGGCGTCGGCGGCAGTATGGAGATTCTGCCGGGCGCAACGGCGAGTTCTTTTATCAAGATGGAAATGACCGTCGAAGGGCCGAAACTGGAGCGTGTGCAATTGCCCTTTGAAGTTGAATGCACCGATTTACAACAGAAACTGATTCGCCCCGAAGGTGGTCTTGAAGCCACCAATACGATTGACTGGTTGAGCTATATCACGGTCAAAGATAAACAATCGGGCGAAGCGCAAGCCGCCCTTGTGCATCTCAACAATCCGAAAGACTATAAAGGCTTCCGCTTCTTCCAGTCGAAATTTACGGCTTTCGGTTATGCTCGTTCGATCACCGTTCGTTTTGAGCCAACTCGCGGTGGCGCCCCCCAGACCGTCACTATCCCGCGCAACGGCGCGGTTGATATTCCCGGTATCGGCAATGTCGCCTATAAAGAGTTCTATCCCGATTTTGAGATTAACAAAAATGGTCCGCGTTCGGCCTCGCCCGATTATCATAATCCGGCAGCGCACCTGGAAATCACCGGCGCGGATGGCAAACCGCGCACCGCCTTTGCCTTCAACCCGGAACTTGCTGAAAAGTTTCTCTCTGACGGCGGCAGTGGTCAGGAGGAAAAGGGGAAAAGGGGAAGAGGGAAAGAGGAGAACAGGAGTCAGAAGGAACCGACCACCGACCACCGACCACCGACCACTGCTGACGAAGACCGAGAAGCCTTGCTGGTCAATGGCTATAAACCGATTCTCGCTACTTTTGAGAAAGCCGCTATGGGGCATACGCTGACTTTGCAATACGACCCTGGCAGAACCCCTGCCTATCTCGGCTTCCTGCTTTTAGTTGTCGCCCTGTGCAGCGTCTTTTTCTTTGCCCATCAGCGCCTTTGGGCAGTCATTGAGCCGCAGGAGAACGGCTCCAAAGTCTATTTCGGCGGCAATACCAATCGCAATCGTCCGGCATTTGAAGGGCGTTTTAATTCCATTGTTGACTCGGTAAAAGGAGAGAAAGGGTGACCAGATTAACAAGACTTACTCGAAAGAACGAAGCCAACCGGCAGATGAGCGTTTGCCGCTCCGCCTTTGCGCTTGCCCGTTTTTCTTGTAAATCCTGTTAATCCTGTTTGAAAAACACGCTTTCATTCTCAACTCAGGAGGAAATCATGAGCCATGTTATGAAGCCCGAAGAACTCGCAGCCTTAGAGTTCGAGCCATCCTTATCGCAAAAAGCCTTATCCTTTATTCCAGTTGTGGCGCCCCTTTTGATGGCTGCCGTGCTGATTGGCGCTCGCATCAAATTCGGGCAGACCAATTTTCTTTATGAAGGCACGCTGACGATGCTTGCCTTGATCTGCTATATCAGCGCCGCCGTCGTTGCGGTCACCAATCTCTTTGTGAAAGAGAAAGTTCTCAGCCGCCTCTCGCTTATCACCATTGCCACCGGCTACTGCTTCAATCTTGCGGGTTGGATGATGCGCTGGGTCGAAGCTGGCGACGCCGAAGGCTGGAAAGAAGGCATCAATGGCGTCTGGCGCTATTTCCCGCTTGATACGCTCTATGCTTTAACACTTGGGTTCTGCTGTGGCGCGGCGCTGGCAACGCTGTTTATCATTCGCAAACCGCAAAATGAGTTTCTTGGGGCGCTCTCCATGCCGATTGTCACGGTAATTTTGACCATCGCTATGCTCTTTGGTAATGAGATTCGTACTCTGATGCCGATTCTGGATAGCTACTGGCGACCCATTCATGTCAGCATTGCGACCATTGCTTATGGAGTTTGTCTGGTCAGTTTTGGCTTGGCGTTCGCATATCTGTTGAAGGATGGCATCCGTTCAGAAGCTATTGCCATTGTCGTACTGCTCTACGGACTGCTGATTTACGGCACGGTTGGCGGCACAATTGCCAGAGATGGTGTGCCGTTTCGCGCTGCTTTTGAATCGCGTTACGGCTTGGCGGTCTCTTTTATGACGACGCCATTGCCGGTTCGCGCCGATTTGCAGGGCGTTGGTCCGTTAGTAACGGCGACGCTGCTGGTTTTAGTCGTTGCTTTGCTGCTCTTTATTCTTGAATGGAACAGCCGGGATGCGAAGATGAAGAAGATGGCATGGCGCGTCTTTGCGGCGGCTACCGTTTTGCAGATGGTGATGCTGGCGGTCTTATTTGTGCAGGCTGGCAATAAGGATAATTTGATAAATCGCATTCCGCAGCGCGATTATCCGGTACTGGCAGAAATGCTTAGTAAGCAGATGGGCGGTTCGCCACCAAAATTGACGCCTTCTGAATTCGCCGGATTCTGGTTAAATCAAAATTCAACCAATTTAAGTTATAGCCTGAAATCAAATCCGGTGGAGATTGGCGCTCTATTGAGCCTCTTTGTTTGCCTGTTACTGGTTTGGTTGTTTGCCTGGAAACGCGAGCAGGTTATGGAGGCAATGCCAAATCTGGCGACGATTGATTCCTTGCTCTACAAGACAGTTGGCGTAGCGTTTCCTTTGCTTTGTATGCTGCTGATTACCGGGGCCGTGTGGGCGAATGAGTCTTGGGGGCGTTACTGGGGGTGGGATTCAAAAGAGACCGGCGCATTGGTGGCGACGATGGCTTACGCCGGTTTTCTGCATACCCGCATCGCCCACGGCTGGCGCGGCAGACGCAGCGCCTATTTCGCCTTATTGGGCTTTGCGCTGGTTATCTTTACGTGGCTGGGCGTGAGTTTCCTGTTGCCGGGACTACATTCTTATGCACAGGTTTAGAAGTGATAGGTCATTCGTCATTGGCATCGACAGGCGCTCCATTTTCTGTAATCGGCTGCTTGTCGGACAAGCAACGAATGACGGATGACCCCTCACTAATTACCAAAGTCTTGTGAAAGAAGTTGGCGTAAGGTTTAATGAGTATGGAAAAAAAATTGTATGGCGAAATGCTTGCGTTTCCGAACACAGAGGGCGTAACAGGCGGCTATCTGGTAAAAGCTCAGGGAACGGAAAAACGTCCCGGCTTAATCGTTATCCATGAATGGCGGGGCTTGAATGATCACATCAAGGAGCTTGCCGGACGCTTTGCCGCACAAGGCTATGTTGTGCTGGCTCCTGATTTGTACGATGGTGTGACGACGAAAGACCCGGAAGAAGCCGGAAAGTTGATGCAAGGATTGGCGAAAGAAAAAGCCTTACGCGATTTGCAGGGCGCAGTTGCCTTTTTGCAACAGCAGCCGGAGGTCAAGCCAGAAGCTATTGGCGTCAGCGGATTTTGTATGGGCGGAACCTATTCATTATTGCTTGCCTGCTATACGGATAAGGTCAAAGCCAGTGTCCCATTTTATGGCGATATTCCGAGTGAGGAAGAGTTAGCAAAGTTATCTGCACCGCGGCGCCGTTGGCGCGGAAAAGGATTTCTGGATTACGCAGGAGAAGATGAGCAAGCTGGCAGACGGCTTGCAGAAGTTTCACAAAGAAGGAACGGTCAAAATCTACCCCGATGTTGGTCACGCTTTCTTTAACGATACGCGCCCGGACGCTTATGATGCGAGAGCTGCCAAAGATGCTTGGGCGACGGTAAATGCTTTTTTGCAGCAGTATCTCCCATCGTAAGCTCCCGCCAAAGTGTATGGGCAGTTGACCGGAAAGCCGCCCGCAACAATTCTTACAAGTTGAAAGTAGTACAATCGTGCAAAAAATCAAAATAATCCTCGCAAAAAACAGTATTCAATTTTTTCTTGTGGTTTTTGTGATGCTGGGCGTGTTGGAAGACAACGCCAACGCCAAAAGCCTCTTTTCCAAAATTGAAGAGGCGCAGAAACTTCTTGCCGGCGAATCGGTGACGATTCTGAAAGATGTTGTGGCGACGCGACGAGTAAAGATCGGGCGACGCCAATATCGGGATGTTCCGGTTATGGGAATCGTTGGCAGAGAGGTGGCGTTAGCGGTCTTAAAACCGGACGGTGATCTAAAGATGATTCGCGCCATCAAACGGGATAAAGGCATGGAGGTTTTGACGCCCGGGGTTTCATTATTTGTCAGGCGAGATAACGGCATCAATTCCGATATTGCCTGTATTGAGCCGCAGGGCGGCAAGGTGATTTTAATGAAGTACCCCGTCACCAATGAGAATAATCGCTTTGGCGGCGGCAGTGAAATTATTGAAGCCACCTATACGCCCTATGCCGCCGAAATTAAAAACGATGAGGTAATTCGCCACGGCATCAAGTTGATGGATAAGCTCATTGATAATGCCTACGACCGTTTGAAGATGCGGCGGGTGTCGTCGCGGGTCTACCCGGATAAGCTGGTGACGGAGGTAATTCCACGCAGCATTCTAAAAGTGCTGCTCTTAAATGAGCATATAGACCCAAGTTTATTCAAATCGCAGTCACAGGCGAAGTCTCTGGTGGAAATGGTATTAACAATTGTGGCGACCAACGGAGAAAAGGCGTATGCCTATTCTATCAGTAGAGCGGGCGCTCGCGGGCTGGTGCAGATGATTCCGTCAACCTATGCCTTGTTGCAAAATAAGTACGTGCAAGCCGGACTCAGAGAGAACTTTTCCATCGGCATGGTGGATACGGTCAATGCCATTATGGCGCAGGTGTTGTTATGTGACTCGGACTGGCAGGCGATAGCCGAGCATCGGCATATTGATAAAGATAAAATTGGCGCTTATCTGGCGGCGGCGTATAACGGCGGTGTCGGCAGAGTCCTAACGATTGTGAATCGAGAGCAGGCGGAATGGCTGGAAGAGCCGGAATCGAATCCGCGACCGACCATCACGGTGCAGCGCAAAGCGCCGGTGCGAGTGGCAGTCGGCAGAGGGCGCAGAAAACGGATGCGTACTGTAATGGTAACAAAGAATTTTACCCACACGGTTTTCAAATCGGAAACGGCGAATTATGTCAAGCAGTATCATTGGATTGAAGAAGCCTTTGAAGCATTAGAGAAGAACGCGGATTGAGATTGATTGGCGGATTTGCTCCTACCCAATTAGGTACAGCTTTGGTACAGAGAAAACCTTTTGACGCAAACCGCAGAAGGAGGTAGTATGACGCTTTTTTGATTGAGGATGATTGAGAGAGTTATGAGTGAGAATACACAAATGAGGAGAGAGATTCCGATACTGGATTTGTTCTCGCAGTATAGTGAAATCGGGCAGGAGACGGAAGCGGCAGTTTTAACGGTGCTCAGAAGCCAGCAGTATATTTTGGGACCGGCGGTGAAAGAACTCGAAAAAGAGCTTGCGGCATACTGCAACACAGCGTATGCCATTGGTTGCGCCTCCGGGTCGGATGCCATCTTGCTGGCGTTGATGGCATCCGATGTTGATGAAGGCGATGAAGTGATTACCACGCCGTATACCTTTTTTGCCACGGCGGGATCAATTGCCAGATTAGGCGCTACGCCGGTCTTTGTGGACATTGAAGCAGATACTTTCAATATCAATGTCAGTGAGATAGAGGCGCGTATTAGTGCGAAGACGAAGGCAATACTGCCCGTTCATCTCTTCGGACAGTGCGCCGATATGGATGAAATCAATGCTCTTGCAGCGGGGCATCAAATTGCGGTGATTGAAGATGCCGCGCAAGCGATAGGCGCTGAGTATCAAGGGCGGCGAGCCGGCAGCCTTGGCAAGGTCGCGGCGTTCAGTTTTTATCCGTCAAAAAATCTTGGCGGCGCTGGCGATGGCGGACTATTGACAACCGATGACGCTCAGCTGGCGGAGAAATTATTTGCCTTGCGGACGCATGGGGCAAAGCGGAAGTATTTCCATGATTATGTCGGGCTGAACAGTCGTTTAGACTCTCTTCAAGCGGCGATTTTGCGGGTTAAACTGAGCTATCTTGATGGCTGGTCAGATAAGCGCAGAAAGAATGCCGAAACCTACGGGCGGCTGTTTACGGCGACTGATCTGGTTGAGCGTGGCGTGGTGCAACTGCCGGTACTGCGAGAGGAGCGTCGCCACGTCTTCAATCAGTATGTAATTTTGGTTGACCGGCGCGATGAGTTGAAAGACTGGTTGAAGGCGCAGGGCATTGGCACGGAGATCTACTATCCTCTTAGTCTGCATGAGCAGGTTTGTTTTCAATATCTGGGCTATAAGACAGGCGATTTTCCGGTTTCAGAAAGCGCGGCGCAGCGATCATTGGCGATACCGATCTATCCTGAGTTGAACGACGAAGATCAGCGCTATATCGTTTCGATGATGCAGGAGTTTTATAATCGGTAAAAGAGTCAGAATACAGTAGGGGGCAGGGGAGTGAGGGAGTGAAGTAACCATTAAGAATGGGCGGCTTTTCTCTTACTTTTTAATTTTTACTTCTTACTTCCTATAGAGGATAGCCGGATGAGGGTATTGATTAGTGGCGGTGCAGGATTTGTCGGGTCGCATCTGGCGGACCGCTTATTGGCGCAAGGATGTGCGGTCGTTGCGGTTGATAATTTATTGACCGGGCGACAGGCAAATATCCGGCATAATCTCAGTAACCCGAAGTTTCAATTTATGGAAGCCGATGTCTGTGTTCCGCTGCAAGTCAGTGGCGAAGTACAGGCAATCCTGCATTTTGCTTCGCCAGCCAGCCCGATTGATTATTTGAAGCATCCTTTGGAGACGCTGCACGTTGGCAGCCTTGGCACGGAAAATTTATTGCGACTAGCGAGGCGGAAGGGCGCCAGGTTTCTGCTCGCTTCTACCTCCGAGGTTTATGGCGACCCTCTTGAACACCCGCAGCCGGAGAGTTATTTTGGCAATGTCAATCCAATTGGTCCGCGAGCCGTTTATGATGAGGCGAAGCGCTATGCCGAAGCGGTGACAATGGCCTATTATCGGGAGTTTCGGGTAGATACGCGCATCGTCAGAATTTTCAATACGTATGGCGTCCGTATGCGGGCGGATGATGGCCGAGTGGTATCCAACTTTATTGTGCAGGCATTGAAGGGCGAGTCCTTGACCGTTTACGGCGAGGGCGGGCAGACGCGTTCCTTCTGTTATGTAAGCGATCTGGTTGCCGGAATTCTGCGGCTCTTATGGCTTGATGGTGATGATAACGACAGGCATCTGCCGGTAAATTTAGGCAATCCGCTGGAGTTCACGGTAAAGCAGTTAGCCGAACGTGTAGTGGAGATGACGGGTAGTCGAAGCCAAGTCGTCTATTTGCCATTGCCGGAAGATGATCCGAAACTGCGGCAGCCGGTGATTGAACGGGCGCGAACCTTGCTGGATTGGCAGCCGGTGGTGACGTTGGAAGAGGGTTTACGGCTGACGATTGCCTATTTCAAAAATGAGCTGGAAGAAGAAAGTTCATACATAGTAGCGTTCGGAGAGTCCAGAGAGTCCAGGGAGTCTGGCGAGTGTAGCTAGAGACGGCAGGGAAGTGGCGGTTGTGATTATGCGCTTCTCTATAGCTGCCCCCTTGCTTTAGTCTCTTTTGATTTTGATTTTGCCCTTTTATTTATACATACCTTGTTACTTTTTATTTTGCTTGGGAGTCATAACGAATGAATATAACGGTCATTGGCAGCGGCTATGTTGGTTTAGTAACGGGCGCTTGCTTTGCGGAGTTTGGTAATCATGTCACTTGCGTAGATAAGGACGCCGGAAAGATTGAGAAGCTAGAGGCGGGAGTGATGCCAATTTATGAGCCGGGACTGGATACGCTTGTAGCAAAGAATGTGCGCGACGGGCGCTTGCATTTTACCACCAATGTCGGCGACTCGGTGAAGAAAGCCTTAGTGGTCTTTTTGGCAGTTGGGACGCCAGCGGCGGCGGATGGTTCGGCTGATCTCACGCAGGTCTTTGAGGTAGCGAAAGAGTTGGCGGACTATCTTGATGATTATAAGGTTATCGTCAATAAAAGCACAGCGCCGGTGGGGACGGCAGCGCGAGTTCGCCAAGTGATTGAGGAGAATAAACCGAGCGCCAGTCGCTTTTCGGTGGCCTCGAATCCTGAATTTCTCAGGGAAGGGGCGGCGATTAACGATTTTATGCGCCCCGATAGAATTGTCATTGGCTATGAGGATGAAGAGGCGGCAGCGATTTTGAAAGACCTTTATCGTCCGCTCTATTTGATTGAAATTCCTTTCGTGCTAACCAAGCCGGAGTCGGCGGAGTTGATTAAATATGCCGCGAATGCCTTTTTAGCGGTAAAGGTATCCTTCATCAATGAAATGGCTAATTTGTGCGATCAGGTTGGCGCCAATATCCACGACGTTTCCCTTGGCATGGGTATGGACGAACGCATCGGGGCGAAATTCTTACAGCCGGGTCCCGGCTTTGGCGGCAGTTGTTTTCCAAAAGATACCAAGGCGTTACTGGCAATTGGCAAAAGCGCCGGTATGGAGATGCGAATTGTCAAAGCGGCAATGACGGTGAATGAGTATCAAAAGGCTTCCGTGATGGAGCGGGTAAGGAAATTAGTGCCGGTCTTGCAAGGCGCAACGATTACCATTCTGGGGCTATCGTTCAAGCCGGAAACCGATGACATGAGAGACGCTCCGTCAATTAAAATTATTGCGGATTTAATCGCTGCGGGAGCCAAGCTAATAAAAGTTTATGATCCGGTGGCAATGGCACAGGCTAGGGAATTGCTTGGCGATGTGGAGTTTTGTGACGATGAATACGTCGCGGCGCGAGGCGCAGACGCTCTGGTTGTGGTGACGGAATGGAATCAGTTTAGAAGTCTGGACTTTGAACGCTTGAAGCGCGAGATGAAGGAAGCCAATTTGGTGGACTTACGAAACATTTATGAGCCGGAAAGAATGCGCCATGTCGGATTTGCTTATATTGGCATTGGTAGAAATTAAGCTGCTGATGAAAGACAGGTGTACAGTGAAACCGCGTGAGTTCTTAGAAGCAGTAAAGGAATGTAGCCAAGCGGCGTATAAGCGGGAGAGCCTTTTGCTGGTGACAGAGATGTTGGCAGATGGAAAATTAATCCGCCGCATCATAAGTAAAGATGCTTTCGTGAAAGAACTTGAGTCTGATAATGAAGTTACGATTTTACGTTCTTCCATTATTGAGAATACTATTAGGGATGCTAAAGAGCCTATTCTGTTTCTTGCTTCGGGTGCAGCAGAGGGAAATCAGGTTCTTGTTGAGATTATTGATTTGCCGCGAATGTTGGTGATTTTAGGCGCTGGTCACGTTGGTGCAGCCATTGCCCGAATAGGTAGCCTGTTGGCTTATGATATTATTCTTGTGGATGATCGGAGAGAGTTTTTGTATAGCGAGAAGCTGGCTACAGTAAAAGCGACAAGGCTATTGATTCCTTTTGATGAGGTTAGTAGAAAAATAGATGTTCATGACAATTCTGCTGTCATTATAGTGACCAGAGGGCATCAATCTGACGAAGTTTGCTTGCGGCAATTTATCAATACGACAGCCAGTTATATTGGCATGATTGGCAGTAAACGGCGTGTGCTTGGGATCCTAAATCGCTTGCAGAGTTCAGTGGTATCGGAAGAATCATTACCTAGGGTTTTCGCGCCGATTGGCTTAAAGATTGGCGCTGTAACGCCGGAGGAGATAGCCATTGCTATTTTGGCAGAAGTTATTGAAGCGCTAGGAAGAAACGAGAAGAGGAGTTGATTATGCTAGCAAGTGGAACCGATTTTTTAGGCATTAGTGAGTTGCTCAATGAAGATGAAGTACTGGCGCAGGAAACCGTAAGAAAATTTGTCAACAACGAAGTGAGTCCGATAATCATTGACGCTTATGAAGAAGCAAAATTTCCGACGCAGTTAATTGCCCAAATGGGTGAGTTAGGAGTGTTAGGAGCCAATCTGCCGGATAAGTATGGTTGTGCCGGCATGAATAATGTTGCTTATGGATTAGTGATGCAAGAGTTGGAATACGGCGATTCCGGCATCCGTAGTTTTGCTTCTGTGCAAGGCTCTTTATGTATGTACCCAATCTTGCAGTTTGGCAGTGAAGAGCAGCGCAACCGCTATCTGCCGAAGATGGCGAAAGGGCAAACCATTGGCTGCTTTGGCTTGACCGAGCCAAATTTTGGCTCCAATCCTAGTGGGTTGATGACAAAGGCTGAGAAGGTGGAAGGTGGTTGGTTGCTAAATGGCTCGAAGACTTGGATTACCAGTGGCTCAATAGCAGACCTTGCTATCGTGTGGGCGAAATTGGATGGGGAGATACGGGGTTTCATTGTGGAGAGAGGCACACAGGGGTTTTCTGCTCGTGATATAAAGCACAAATTGAGCCTTAGAGCATCTATAACTTCAGAGCTTTTCTTCGATAATTGTCTGATTCCGGAAGAGAATATCCTCGCCAGGAGTCAAGGATTAAAAAGCCCTTTGAGGTGCCTGAATCAAGCCAGATATGGTATCTCTTGGGGTGCAGTAGGGGCGGCAATCTCTTGTTACGAGACGGCGCTCAATTATTCCAAAGAGCGCATTCAATTTGGCAAGCCGATTGCTTCTTATCAGTTGACACAGGAAAAACTGGTTAAAATGCTCACCGAAATCAGCAAGGCGCAGTTGCTATGTCTTCACCTTGGCAGATTAAAAGATAAGGGAAAAAGTAAGCCTGCGCAAATTTCTATGGCGAAAATGAATAATGTCGCCATTGCTCTGGATTGCGCCAGAGCGGCAAGAAGCATCTTAGGTGGCAATGGCATTACTGGCGACTATCCAATTATGCGCCATATGTGCAATCTTGAGTCTGTGTATACCTACGAAGGAACAAATGAGATGCATACGCTTATTCTTGGACAGCAGATCACTGGCATTGGCGCTTTCTGAGTAAAACAAAACGACTTCCCGGTAATACATAATATATATTATCAGACTCAGATAATGCAATGAGAAAAGGGAGAGGAGTAAGCTAACTCCCTTTTTGGCTTCTTCTGTTAAATCGTGATGTCCTATCTAAAGGTAATTCTCTCCAGAATACGAGCAAAGCTCGGTCTGTATTGAGCAAAATCTCGGTTCGGAGCAAGCGCCAAAATATAAACGGTTTGATTTGCTGCGGAAGTAACGACACAGGAGATTCGCTCATCAAGCCCAGAAGAATTTCTGCCAATCAAGTAGGCGCCGATTGCCGTCTTGCCGTCAACCTCCATGCGATACCGCCCACGCCCTTCCTCTCGTAGATAGGAATTCGATTGCCGTAGACTGGTAATCAAGTCATTCATTGCTGTAGTAAGATTTCCCCCTTCACCTCTTAAGTCGAGCGCCCCAAGGATAACGCCATGCGTCACTTCATTGCCTGTAATTGCCCACGACGGCGCAAAGGTAATGCTGCTGCCACCTGATGAATAGGCTTCCCAATTCACCGGATATTCAACTCGTAAAGAGCCGTCACTGGAGGTGTACGTCTGAAAATCACGTGACGGTAGTTCGCCCGGTCTGGAATTATATTTATCGTTTCTCTCTGAAGATGTTCGCCGCGTGTTCGGGTTCCTGACATTATCGTAAGGCAAATCGCGTAATTGTGATTGTACGCGATAAAAGGCATTGTTATCATTTCTCACCTCCACAACCCGCAGCGCCTGAGACTCTCTGATAATATATTCATAACGATTACCAGGATTCGGATGACCGCTAAGGAATTCAGGACCGCCGCTGCCCCCTGCTCTCTCAAGGGTGCGGAAGATATTGGCTAAGTCCCGCGGATCATAGCCAGCATTTGCCATAATCCGCGCTCCAAGCAAATCCGCCTGACGTTCATAATCACGGCTGTATTTTAGGAAGTAGACGCCAACCGCCGATTGTGCCAGCGTCGCCCCGGCTTGCCCGCCCAGAATCGCCCCGCCTATCACCGCAATGCCCGCAAGAATGCCGACTTTCTGGGCTTTTGCATACTGTGCAGTGCCGTGGCGCAGCAAAACATGGCTGATTTCATGAGCCATAACCCCTGCCAGTTCACCCTCAGTTTTTGCCGCTTCAATCAGCCCACGATTGACATAAGTGTAGCCACCGGGCAACGCAAAAGCATTTAAGTCCTTTACATTAATAACTTTATAAGAAAAGCGAAATTCCGGGCGCTGGAACTGTCGTGGAGTCGCTTCAACCAAACGATCACCGATGCGCTCAACATACTCATCAATCTGCCGGATAGTAAGCAAGGGATACTGCTTTTCCGCTTCCCTCGCTGCCTGTTGCCCAAGTTTAATATCTTCAGAAACCGGATAGGGATTTTTAGGAACTTGAATCGGTGTCTGCGCCAAGACTAACGAACCGAGTAAAATGGAAATGACAAAACTATAGCCAAAACGATGCAAAAGAAGTCGCTGCATAACTGTCTCCCCTTAGATTATGATTCTGCCAATACTTTGATACTATGAGTTTCGTAGACGTTGCACGAGACAAACTCACATCCGACTTTGCGACAGACAACAAACTCATTCCACTCCTTGCATGGTTTCCATAATCAAATTATCAACCACCGCATTTAAGTCATTGGTTTCAGCGTATATCCGCAACTGCCGGTCTGCACTGGTGCCTTCAGCAAGCACCGTATGGACATACTCTACGGCCTCACGGCTTCCCAGTTCATCTACCACATCATCAATAAACTCAAGCAATTCCAGAATTAAATCGCGCACCGGAACTTCTTTTTGCTTGCCAAAATCTATCATTTTGCCATCAATTCCCCAACGCACCGCCCGCCACTTATTCTCCTGTATCAAGGCACGATGATAAATCCGAAACCCCTGGTTGCGTTTATGCAATTTATACAATTTCGCCACAATTGCCTGAATCAGCGCCGCCAGCATTACCACTTCATCCACTCTCGATGGCAAATCACAAATCCGCACTTCAAGGGTCGAAAAGTGTGGATGTGGGCGCACATCCCACCAAATCTTTTTGGGGCGATCAATACAGCCTGTCTTGAGTAAAAGATCAACGTAGCCTTGATATTCCGAATAACTGCGGAACTGATCAGGAATGTCGGTTCGCGGAAATTTTTTGAAAATTTCTGAACGATAGCTTTTCAATCCGGTATTAGTGCCAATCCAGAAAGGTGAGCTTGTCGAGAGCGCCAGAAGATGTGGCAACAAATAGCGCATCTCATTCATAATTCTGATTTGCGCTTCACGATCTTCAATGCCCACATGAACATGCATCCCGAAAATGAGCAGCGAGTGCGCTAAAAACTGCATCTCATTAATTAACGCTTCATAATGTGCATCCGGCGTAATCTTCTGATCTTTCCAATTAGAAAACGGATGCGTCGAGGCAGCAACAATTCGCAAGCTTTTTTTTGCCGCCAGTCCAGAGATAGCTTTTCTCAATTTAACCAGATCGGCACGCGCTTCCTCAACATTACTACAGATGCCGGTGCCAATTTCAATCATAGACTGATGCAGTTCCGGCTTAACTTGCTCGCCAAGCAGCATCTTCCCTTCTTCTATCATTTCGGTAATATGTGATTTTAGTTCTCTGGTATCAGGATCAATAATCTGAAATTCTTCTTCAATTCCTATAGTAAAATCCGGCATTATCGTCCCCCTTTCTATTGTGGCTTTTCAACCACAGTAATGCTCTGTTGATTTTAGGTTCAACTGCGTAACCCCTAACCCTGATAAATAATTCTTGTTATCAGACTTAGGTTCGTTTTACTTTTGCCTTTAGCCGACAAGCATTGTTGGCACCATCCCTGCTCCTGAGGTGACATTCGCCAGGGACGAGCTTGACAGCCGCGTGAACGCGCCTTCCGCCTTACCAAAAAACAGCAACGGATCTACATCCAATAGTTGCTCAATCAACTCAACGCCGTCACCGCCAATATACGGAAACAACTCCTTACTAGTCGTGACTCGTTCCTGCACCAGATAATCGCCCGCCAACGCCTTCTCTATGGCTGTCTGCCATTCACTCTCGCTATTCTCCCAGCCAATATAGATGCCGCGTCCGCCGTAATCATCATTTGGCTTCAAGACCAGGTTATGTCGCTGCTCGCGGATATGCGCCAACAGGTCAATCTGTTCTCCGTGCCAAGTAGTTTCGCAATGCTGCACCCGCCGCGTCCAAGGAATATGTCGGCTAATCGCTTGCCTCTCCGCTTCACTGAAATAGTGTTGATGACGTTCATCGGTTAGAACGCCAAAGAGCATCTTCTTATGGACATATTTCGAGCGAAATGAATTGACATAGACAGCTGCACCAATGGCATAGCCATCAATAAACCCTTGGCATTCATCCGCTTTCTCCAGCAGTTCCGTCGTCAGCACACGCCTGTATACCAAGTCTATCTGAAAATCCCCATGCACCAACTTCCCTTCCCGAACTTCTACATCTCGCGGGTCTGCAATGGTAGTCCGGTAGCCGCAGGATTCAAAAAACTCCTTAAATAATTCAAATTCTCGTTGCGTGGGGAGCCCTTTGTAATCAATAATCGCAATCTGCGGCTTCTCCGCATTTCCTCGCACCTCGCCGTAAATCGCCAACAACGCATTCAGCATATTTTGCCGGCAGTACATCGGTGTTACAGTGTGCGTCTTGCAAAATTCCTGCATCACCGGCAATTCCAGAAAGATGCTTGCCGCCACATCAGCATAAGCAATGCCAGCCGGACATTCGCCATTCAACTCCACAAAGCTATAACTATTGTCCGTTAAGAACGAATCAAGCCGCGCCGACACCGAGACCTTAGCATATCCCGGATCATAGGAGAGCAAACGACGCTCACCTTCTGTCATCTGCAATTGCTCAAGCATTAAAGCATCCTGCGGCGCAAACTGACCGACTTTTTCTATCGCTCCCCAAACCAACTCACAGGAATTCTTTATCTGCGCCCATTCCTCGCGGGTGACAAAATGCGGGCGCAAATACGGTGACAGAATTCTGCCGCCAAAGACAAAGCGCACATCCTCAAACCGCTGAATCAGAAACTGCCGTGACTCTTCCAACAGTCCCGGGTGTCTTTCAATGAGGTCGTTATAAGCCCTCACCGCTTCTTTCGCCATAATCGCCACTCCATTTTTGACAGGATTTACAGGATTCTCAGGAAAAGAAAAATCCTGCTAATCTTGTTCATCTTGTCTATTCCCGTTCCTCTCTACATCCTGTAGCTGTAAGCTGCCTTTCGACTCTCAAGACGCTCTGGACACTCCAGACTCTATTGATTTGCCTTATGCCCCTGCCGGATAGCCAAAGCAAATATCGTTCTTCAACATCTCATCCCAGCGATGCGCCTTCAAGGTCGGCTCGCCATACTTTGCAGCGCGAATTGCCAAATCCGCGACCTTTTCCGCCATCCACTTAAAGTAGACCGTGCCGACAGACCACCAATCGGCGTCCGGCGCTGGATTCATATAATCAATCGCATACGGAACGCCATCCAAGATGGCAAATTCAACCGTGTTGATGTCATAACCGAGCGCCTCGTTTATCAGAATCGTCTCACGGATGACGCGCTCCTCGGTTGCTGCATCCAAATAGCCATCCACAACCAGATAACGGTGCGCCGCCGGGTCATAAGGCATCGGATAGACATCTTTTTTGCCAATACAGTACGAGCGCACATAATGGTCGAACGGTATAAATTCCTGCAACACCATACAATCAGTGCCGCTCTCATTATATTTTTCCATCAACTCATCGAAATTATTGACCTGCGAAACGCCGCGCCAACCGCCGCCATCATACGGCTTAATGAACGCCGGAAAGCCGATATAGTCAACTATCGAATCCCAATCAAGCGGATATTCCAGATTCCGCAACGACTCACTTACCACGCCTTCCTTATAATCTTTCTGCGGCAGTAATACGGTCTTAGGAATCGCTATGCCTAACTTTGTTGCTAAGGCATAATTGAAGAATTTATCATCAGCGGTCCACCAGAACGGATTATTCAATACTTTAGCTCCCGCCAATACAGCATTTTTCAGATAGGCGCGATAAAACGGAATCTCATGAGAAATTCGATCTACAATAACATCATATTGACAGGGTTCCGCCATCTTCACGCCGCCAATTTTAATGAATTCTGCCGTCACTCCTGCCTGACGCCGATTGATCTCATTCAGCAGCGCAATCGGAAATGTCGCTTCACGCCCAACCAGTAAACCAACTTTCATGCTTAGTTTCTCTCCCTTTTATTTTATGCGGATTGATGAGGCACGATTCTATAAGAGATAGGTTGAGCTTGCAACCAAGCGAGCACAGAACCCGTGATGCAAAAAGCGGAATACAGAAAAAAGCCGAAAAGAAAAAGGGTGAGAGAATTCTCACCCTACAGGATGGCCAGGGACGGAATCGAACCGCCGACACGCGGATTTTCAGTCCGCTGCTCTACCAGCTGAGCTACCTGGCCCGACGCAAAATCGAAATGAATATAATATGTCTTAGCTTTATCTCTTGTCAATGCAGTTCGCTATAATTTTAACTGCTGATTCAAACCTGCTCCTTGCCTTTGACATAGAGAAAATAGAAGAGAATCCAGCCGACGAAAACGATGCTACAGATAATTGCCACAACCAGCGACCACCAACTGCCGCCGGAAAAATATCTGTAAAAATTAAAGACACCGAGAACCAGAATCAATACCGAATACTGCAATAAAATCTTCTTGCCCAGTCTGTTTGCACCAGCCATTCTTGCCTCCGACACACTCTGCCCCGTCAATCACAATTGACATGACCGCGATTCACTTTGTAGTATCACGCCTCATTTTCAGTAATCGAGTATCCTATCTTATGTCAATTTGGCGCGCCATTCTTTTGGGACTTATTCAGGGACTCAGCGAATTCATTCCGATTAGCAGCACCGCTCATTTAACCATTGCCGGAAAACTGATGGGACAGGTCAACCCGGAACGCCCGGATGACTGGACGGCATTCATCGCTGTACTTCAGTTAGGAACCCTCATCGCTGTCATCATCTATTTCTGGAGCGATATTCTGCAAATCATCAGCGGATTTTTCAAAACCAATCTCGCTTATTTCACTAAACAGCCGGTCAGCGCCGCCGAACGCTTTCATTCTTTACTCGGCTGGATGGTTATCATTGCTACCATTCCCACGGCAATTGTCGGGCTTCTCTTTCGCCATCAAATTGAAGGCGTTTTTACCAAAGACCTCAGAGTTATTTCAGGAGCGTTAATTATCTTGGCGCTAATTCTCGCGCTTGCCGAAGCTCTCGCCAGTCACCGCCGCGAAATGTCGCAACTGACCATCCGCGACGCCATTATTATGGGCATCGCTCAAGTCTTTTCTCTGATACCGGGATGTTCACGCTCAGGCACTACCATAACCGGCGGCTTATTTGCGGGTTTGAAACGCGAAACCGCAGCACGCTTCTCTTTTTTAATGTCCATTCCGGCTATCGCTGCCAGTGGAATTTTGGAACTACCGAAGATTTTTCAGTCAACTACTATCAGCCTTTCGGCGCTGGCAGTCGCCACCGTCTTCGCAGGAATTTCAGGATATGCTTCCATTGCCTTCTTGCTGCATTTTCTGCAACGCAATAGCAATCTGCTATTTATCATCTATCGAATTGCCTTAGGACTAGTGATTATCAGCCTGTTAGCAAGCGGAAAATTGACCCCGTAACTTGTGCCGCAAACCGTTATCTTAGCGTCGGGGAAACCACCGTTTTATCAATAAGGAAAGCTGCTGCCAAAAACTGTGCTGCGGCTTCTTCATCTTGATCTGTTCCCCAGCACGCTCGATATTTTTCACCCTGCCGAGAACATTGTGGAGCGGTATTGAGGGGTCATTTTGTGATGAGGCATCGCCCCGCGTCGTCACCGATTTTTCAGAAGAGGAACGATCCACACGCACAACGCGATGAATCACCGCCGTATCATAGCGGCTTTGGTAGAGAATAATGTCACCCTGACTAATCTTCCCGTCTGCAACGACCTCGATGGTCACCACATCGCCATCTTCAATCGTCGGACGCATGGTGCTGCCGCTCATGAAAATTTCTATGGTCTGTTTCTTTGACAGCAATTGACGAGTCCGTTCCAGAAATTCAGGCGATTCCAGATTGACGCCGCGTTCAGCTTTTATCCCGTCGTAAGTACGCATCGTTACTACTCCCTCAACCCGTGACACCAGACAACCGAAGGCGTCACCATCACCTATCTTGAGGCAATAATAACGCATCCGAATCACGCCGCAAAGTGCTTTTGAAAATTATAAGAAATGCGCGGCTGCAACAGTTGGCATTGTTCTTTTCAATTGGCTGGCAAGGCAGTAAAAATCGCGGCTGGCACAATAGAATTCAAGATTTTATTGCCAAACTTTTTCTCTACTTACTTCTCAAATTGTTGAATGCGAAGATTGCGAAACCGTACACGGCTCTGCTCGCCCCAAGCGCCAGCCCCGCCATGCACCTGCAGACCAATAAACCCGTCTCGCGGATAGCGTTCTTTGGTATCGGTAAAATCCATCGTCTTTATCTCGTTGAGCCAGACAACAAGATGCGCGGGAGAACCTTCAATTCGCGCTCGTAAACGGTTCCAGCCTTTCTCCCGATAGACTTTTTTCCAATCCGCATACTGACTAAGAAAGCCGCCCGCACCCGGCGCATAGAGGCTGCCAACATAGCCGCCGTCGCGGTAATCAATCGTCACTTGATAGCCCATGCCATCCTCACGAGTTCGCAGGAATAGCCCGCTGTCTACCGGATAATCGGCTTGAAATTCAAGCTCGATTTCAAAATCGGCAAACTTCTGTTCAGTTCCCAGTAAACCGCCACTATGATCCATATCCTGGTTGCCAACCAAGGCTCCATTTTCAACCGTCCAAATGCCGCCGCGCCCGCCGTGAACCGCCATCAAGCGCCAGCCCTTCATCGTTTTGTTATCGAACAGCTTTTGCTTGCTATCGTACAAAGAAAATCCGGCTTGCGAAATGATTCCCGACGTGAGAATTATCATGATCAGCAATCTCTTCATAAAGACCTCTCGGCACTCTATCCTTTCGACGAAACCGCCGCTTTACTGCGGCGAAAAACGGCGGTTCTTTTGTTGTCAGAAGTTAATTTTAGCTCTTCCCCATCGGTGGACAGTGAGAAGACAAAGCGTTTTTCCACCGGCTTGAGTTGCACCCGATTTTTCGACATGACAATTTTCAATATCAGGGTTTGCCCTTCTATCTTGTACTGTCCACTGTCGCTATGGTTTACCGTACCGGCAACCTTTGACTGCCGCGCAAAAGAACCCGGTTGTTTGAAAGTAATCTCCGTGCTATTTTCCGGCGAAATCATTTCAACAATTCCATCATGTTGAACTTCGCTAATCGTATAGGTGCCTTGCAACACGCCCGTCTGATTCTGCCCTTCACCATTTACGGTCTGCGGCGAAGCGGTTGCATCATTATTGGCATTGGCGGTCTCGCTGCGATTGCTGTTCGCTGCCGGGTTCGCCATCTGTTGATTAACCACACTGCCGCTTTTGTTACAGGCGCAAAGCAGCGTCAGCAGCAGCAGCCCGCTTATGTAGTAAAATAGTCTCTTCGATCTCATTATCATCAGTCCGTTATCTCGTGCAATAACTCATTTATTGCCGAAGCGCGATTGCAACTTTATCTGTTCAATGGCGCGAACGGCGGCATCCCGAACATCGGCATTCACATCAGAACGCGCCAGACGTTCCAAATGCACAAGCGCATCTTTATTGCCAATCTCTCCCAAGCCCGTTACGGCAAGCTGTCTGATCTCATCACTCGGCTCGGATAGCGCCTGCCTAAGGGCGTCTACGGCTCGCTGATCATTGAATTTCGCTAACGCAGCAACCGATTTTTTGCGGATAGAGGTTGTGCCGCTTTTCATCGTCAGCAAAATGGGTTCAATAGCTCTGGGGTCGCCGATCTTGCCTAACGCCTCGATGGCGTCGCCGCGCCCCCCTGAAGCATCGGTGTTCAAACAGTCAATCAACGGCGCGACTGCCTCTTTCGCGCCAATTTCTCCAAGCGCCGCCATCGCTAGCGAACGGGTTGCCGGCGCTTCCCCTCTAGCCATTACGATAGCGATTAGCTCTGTAACGGCAGGAGTTCCGATCTTCGCTAAGGCGGCGGCGGCTTGTCCCTTCAAGGTAGACTGCTCTTCTCGAAGCAGACGAATCAGTGGCAAGATGGCTTTTGAACTAGCTGATTCACCCAAAGCGCGAACCACTGCCAGACGCACTCCGGCATTCTCATCCGTGATTGCTTGTAGCAAGCGCTCCACAGCTTTGGGATTGTGAATGCCGCCAAGCGCCTCCATTGCCGCTTCTCGTGTTGGCGGCAAGGACGAGTTGGACATTTCGATAACCTGCTCGACGGCTCCGCTTACCAGACTGAGCGACTGTGCTGCTTGCCCACGAACTTGTGAACGCTCATCGCGTAAAAGTGCGACCATTGGCTTAATCGCCCGCTCATCGCCAATCAAACCAAGCGCGTGCGTGGCGGCAACCTTCACTTCCGGCGCTACACTTTTCTCTTCAATAAGAGAAATGAGGGGAACGACAGCCGGTTTACCGATTCTTGACAGCAACCGCGAGGCACGGGATCGCTCACCCACACGTTCCGATTTAATAAAGGCAATCAACGATGGAACCGTCTTCGCGCCGATTGACGCCAGCGCCTCGGCGGCATAATAACGCACCAACGGGTCTTTATCCCGCAGAGCGTTTGTCAGTGGCAAAATTAAGGGTTCGGCTTCCCCGCGCTCCGCCGCGACCCGCGACAAAACCTGTGCCGCCCGCGACCGGGTTCGCCAGTCCTCTGCGGTCAGTGACTTGACCAAAACCTGCGTAGCCCGTGGATCCGCCATTCGCGCCAAGGCTTCTGCGGCAGCTATGCTGACGCGGTTATCTTTATCAGTTAATAAGCCGGTCAAAGCTGGCAACGAGCGGCTATCACTTACATATCCCAGCGTCGAAGCTGTCTGCATACGCACTTCGGCGCTACTGTCATTTAAGGATCGCAGCAGGGGTTCAACACTAGCAGTATCTTTTAGAAGTCCTAAAACACGCGCCGCTTCGACCCGCACCCGAAAATCATTATCTCTGAGCGCCGCAATAGCAACCGGCGTCGCTTTGCGGTCGCCAAGTTTTCCCATAGTTTCGAGAGCCGCAACTTTTGTCTGCCAGTTCGGATTTGCCATATCCTCTTTTAACCGCTCAACCGATATTCCCAATTTAGCAAGCGAGTCAAGTGCCACCCTCTTGACTTCTGCATCCGGGTCAGCAACAGAGAGAAAAAGCGCATCTGCCGCCTGATGATCCCTGATTTCGCCCAGTGAGGTGATTGCCGCAAGGCGAATCTCTCGCTCCCTGGCAGTTGCCACCCTCAGCAACGATTCTACCGCGCGGCGCTCTTTTATTCGCCCCAAAGCCTCAGCCGCCTTCACTCTAACGCTTATTTCAGGGTCCGTTGCCAGAGCCGCTAGCAACGGCTCAGATGCCTTCAATTCGCCAAGCTGCGAGAGCCTGTCAATTGCTTGAATTCTATCATTTACCTGCCCTGTCTTCAGAATTTCTGTTAAAGAAGTTATCGTAACCCCTATTGAAGTAAGCGCCGCTTTGGTCTTATCATTCAACTTTCCCTGTTCATCCTTCGAGGCAAGCAATAAATCTGCTGTCCGGTTCTTGTCAAAAATTGCTAATGCAGAGGTAATTTCCTTGATTACCGTATTTGAGGATTCTTTCTTCAGACGAGTTATTAGCGCCGGCAATATCAAAATGACATAATCAGGCTCTTTTTTCGCCGCCCTCAGCAGCCCCTGTATGGCTTCCGTGCGAATCAAAGCCGCTTCATCGTCAAGCATTTTCATTAAAGCGTCTCGCCCTTCCGTGCCTGTAAATCTATCGAGAGCTTTGACAACTTCCAGCCGCTTTTCGAGCGCCAGACGAGCATCAAGTTTCGGTGAGGCAAGATAATTCAGCAGCACCGGCAGAGTCCGGGAATCGGCAAATTCCAATAGGGTTTTGAAAGCCTCTGAACGCGCATCAGCATAGGGGCTTTGCAAAGCTCCTGCTATCTGATCAAGCAAACTTCGATTTCCAAGCCGATAGAGCGCCGCGGCATATTGCCATTCCGCTGGCTCCGCTTCTTTGGCAAGTTCCTGAATCAGCGGCTCTGCTTCAGTCGCCCTGAGTTTTCCTAACGCCGTTGCTGCCGCTTTTCGCACCGTCGCATCTTCATCCTTTAAGAGCTTCAAAATATCGGAACCGGCTTTTGTGGCATTCATTTCACCTAATGAACGGGCTACTGCCCGCCGGACAATTGCCTGTTCATCCTGCAACCCTTGTATCAAAAGGTCTATAGAACCGTTGGCTTTGATTCTTGCCAGCGACTCTGCGGCGCGAGCCTTCTCAAAGGCATTGCCAGTTTGCAATAGGGTTTGCAAGTATGAAACCGCCGCGCCGTCGCCCATGTTTGCCAGAGCTTCAATCGCCCCGTCACGGACAAACCAGTGCTTATCTTGCAGTAGTGGCGTTACGAATGGCGCAGCAGATTTCTCACCCAAAATCCCCAAAGCTCTGCCGGCTTCACCACGCACATACCAATCTTCATCTGCTAAGAAGGCTTTGAGTTTTTCTGTGGCAGAACGGTCTTGTGCCTGCACAATTGCCTCAATTTGCTGCGCTTTCTTTAACGCAGAAGGGGTGGCAGAATCGCCGTTTTGGGCAAAGCCAACCGTGAAGTGACAGAGGATGATTGCTGAAAAAAAAAGACTTGCCAACCAATAATTCTTCATCGTTACGGCTCGAACTGGAAATTGCAGTGGATTGCAGTGGAATGTTATCCTACATCACCTGTCGCCGTCACCCTTGTTCGCGCAAAAAGTAGAAAGGCGTGCGGAGATATTCCACACGCCTTTCTATTATTTCTAAAATTTTGCGCTCAAGATCATGCCGCCAGACGGGTTCGGCTGATCCCCATGGTTTCGTCAAAGATGGTAAATGCCGACAAGGTTCGCTCAATGGCTTGCAACGCCTTGGTAACATTAATTTTCAAAAAGCGAATCAAATGACCAACTTCCGTCGGCGTTAATTCTTCAGGAGTTCTTCCCGGTATTCCCAGAGGCACTAAATAAGCTCGCAAATTCAGACTCGAACGCTTCATTTCCGCTTCCAGTATCTGAATAAACTCCTCACGATCCGCAATCGTCATCTTCCCCAAGCCATCTCTGACCACGGTTTTAATTTCGTTGGGATCAAGATAGGCAAAGGTCTTTTTATTGCCATTCAGGGACATCATTTCTGTTCTTGCAGGTATTCTTCTTCTCATTTTCCACCCTTCCTTTCTTCCTCTACCGATTTCAGCAACCTTTTTCGATGCTGCCTTGCGCCATCTTTAACGCTGACGGCGCGTATCGGTTTCAAATATATTTAGAAACCAAGCAAGCAGCATTCCTAAACCATTACGGCTCTGCTTTTGAGCCTGGATTTGCTTTTATGGTTGTCCATCTAGTAAAATTTCTTTTCCCATAACCCTATTCCTAACCGATTGAATGTTACAATTTGTATAATTTCGGATTCAGAAGATTGAAAGCGCGACGACAGGTTTCTTGCAGAGTTTTTTATTCGTCTCTGACGACGTGCTACACTGTATGTCCTAAAATCAATCTTTAGAGGGAGAATATAGACACATGGCAGATGAAAAAAGTGAAAAAATGAAGGCTATTGATGCAGCCATCGCTTCCATTGAGAAGAGCTTTGGCAAAGGTTCGGTAATGCGCCTCGGCGAGAAGAAGACGGTCGAGGATTTACCCGTCATATCCACCACTTGCCTAAGCCTGGATTCCGCTGTCGGCATCGGCGGTTTACCACGCGGCAGAATTATTGAAATCTATGGACCGGAATCAGGCGGCAAAACGACTTTGGCGCTGCACGTCGTCGCACAAGCGCAAAAGATGGGTGGTATCGCCGCTTACGTTGACGCTGAACACGCGCTGGACGCGATTTATGCACGTAAATTAGGCGTTGATGTGGATAACCTCTTTGTTTCCCAACCCGATTCCGGCGAACAGGCGCTGGAAATCGCCGAAGCCTTAGTACGCTCAAATGGTATTGATATTCTGGTTATAGACTCTGTTGCGGCTCTCGTTCCCCGCGCCGAACTGGATGGCGATATGGGCGATTCCCTACCCGGTCTGCAGGCTCGTTTAATGTCCCAGGCGCTCAGAAAATTGACAGCCGTGGTCAATCGTTCTAAAACCTGCTTGATCTTTATCAATCAGATACGCGAAAAAATCGGCGTCATGTTCGGCTCGCCGGAAACCACTACCGGCGGACGCGCCTTGAAGTTTTACGCCTCTATTCGTCTGGATATTCGCCGCATCGGCGCGATTAAAGACGGCGATCAGGTCACCGGCAATCGCACCAAAGTTAAAGTAGTCAAAAATAAGGTTGCGCCGCCCTTCCGGGAGGTGGAATTTGACATTATGTATGGCGAAGGCATTTCCAGAGAAGGCGATTTGCTGGATTTAGCCGTCCAACATCGAATCGTTGAAAAGAGCGGCGCATGGTTCAGCTTTCAGGGAGAACGGCTTGGGCAGGGGCGCGAAAATGTCAAAAATCTGCTCAAAAATGATCCGGCTATTGCCTCACGAATTGAAGTTGAGGTTCGCAATCTGCTGGGACTTCCGGCGGCGATTGCGGTTAATGGGCAAGAGGAAGCGCCGGCGGTTGTTGCTGGTCGCCGCGCCACGGCAAGAGAGTAATTCCTCTGGAAACCAATTGTTGCCGCGTGTATTGAAGGTGTTACACGAAGAAATGAAACAACTCATCTCTTCGTGTAACCTTACTTTAGCAGTATTTTCCATCCTTACTATTTACCTCATCGCCGGTAGCTCACCTTACAAGTAAATACACCTGCGGGATTTTCTCAAAACAGAGCATTTAGGTTGACCATAGCAAAAAAGTTCTGCTACTATCCGCAGCGATAGTCAGGACGCCCCGCAGTTCTATTGAGGTTTATATCAATGAAATGCAGTAGATGTGGGCATGATTATCCAAGTACGTCTGCTCGCTGTACCCGATGTGGGCATCTGGTGATTCACGAAAATAGCAGCGGTGGCAAATCACAGTTAATCGCATTTCCCCTACGAGCGAGAATGCCGGAGAAGAAGCAAGAAAAAAGTCAAGAACTTCCCGCATGGCGCGAGGAGTTAAAGGCTGTGGTGCAGGCAAGGAAGGCGCAGCAACAGGCTACGATTGATAGCGCCGAATTGCCCAAGAACAGCGCCCAGACTGCTGTGGATAGCACAAGTTTTGGCAATGGTGAGGCAGCGAATAAAAGCCCAAATCCGACACTTGAAGCAGCCTTATTACGGGCGCGACGCGCCAATGAAAAAGCCATGCAGTCGGCGCTCGGAAGAATCGAACCGGCGCGGCGGGTAGAGGCTGTCGCAATGCGGACAACCGATACTACCGCAACTGCTTTAGTGAGAGAGCCTGAAGAGGCTTATTTTGTAGAACCAGACCTACAGGCGGAAGACAGAAAGCAAACGGCAGAAAGCAGACAAGAGAACTATACTTTCTCGCAACCCTCAGAACGATCAGAACTCTCAAAACTCAAAACTCAAAACATAGAATCAATACTGCCAACTGACGGGCGAAATCCTGAAGTGAAGGAAGGCAAAGAAACCGCCGATTTTCAGACCTTCAGGACGAACGGAAGAAAAGGAGAAGCAGCAGAGGGCAAAACGCTTCACGCTACAATCTCTCCCCACATAGAACGTAAACCTCAGAACTCAACTCTCAACCCTCAACCCTCAACCCTCAAAGTGGTGAAGTGTTTGGATGAGAATTGTGCGCTTGACTATCTGGACGCGGAAGTACAAAAGGTCGAGCGTGATAGCCGTCGAAGCGCCCAGAAACGGCAACCTGAGTTGGTGATGCAAATCATGATTCTGCTAACCGACGGGCTGGTGATTGGCTTGAGTTGTGCGCCGTTTTTGGCGCTGGCGAGACTGATGCTGGGAAGTTTCGCGCTCGGCTGGCAGGTGAATCTGACGATTATTCTAATGATTGCCGCATTTTATCTGTTTATGACGCAACTGCTCTGCGGTAAAACTTTTGGCATGATGCAAACGAAGACTCATATCGTCGAAGCGGGTACGAATGTTCCGCCGTCGCTTGCCAGAACGGGGCTGCGGACAATTGGCTTTTTCGTCAGCTTGCTGGCGGCTGGCTTCGGCTTTTTCTGGATGGCGATTGACCGCGATGGGCGTTCATGGATAGACATTGTTTCCGGTACGCTGGTTGTCCGCGATCAACGAAACGAGAAAAGCTAGACAGGATTCACAGGAAGAAGGGATGAAGAGGTGAAACGCTCACCTCTTCATCCCTACACCTTTTTACCCTGACATACTGTTCACCCTGCCTATTGATTCACCGCTTCCCTTTTATCTCGGAATTCTGTTAATCCTGTAAATCCTGTCTAGCTTTCCGTAAAATAATGGCGTATGGAAAATTTTTATCTAGGCGCACTGATTGAAGAAGTCAAACCGCAACTGCTAGGCAGACGGCTTGCCAGAGCAGCAATGTCTACAACGACAGCGGCGACTCTGTTGCTGGATTTTGAGTTGGCAAATAAGCAACTGTTGTGCATCAGATTGGAGCCAAGCGTTTGCGCTCTGTATTTTCAGACACATAGCTGGAAGCAGACCAATGAAGCCCCTTCTTTTGTCCAGGCAGTAGGCAAATCCTTAATCGGGCGGCGGCTCACCGGCATTTGGAAACCGCCTTTTGAGCGTTTGGTACTAATGGATTTTGAAGCAACTAAGGGACAAGAAAGATTTTCGTCACAGCGGCTAGTTTTGCGGTTAAGCGGACGCACGGCAAATGTCTATTTGACCGACCAAGCGAATCAAATTGAAGCAATGTGGAAATGGCGCGGCGAATTTCAACCAGGTGAATCTCTGGTCTTTGACCAAACCTTGATAACCAGCGCCGACATCACCGGGCAATTTGATGAACAAACATCTGTAGAAGAAATTTTAGCTTCGCCAATCGTACAAAAGTTCCTTGCCAGTCCTCAGCTTGTCAGAGAATTTCACGCCCGCTGTGCTGTCTTGTCACCCAAAAAGGCGCTCGAAACTTTGCTTCGGGATGCCATCACGGACCGAGCACAACCATTACTCTTTTGCTCAACCACGCTCAGCGACATAGCGCAAGATTCACTGACCGCCAAACCTACGCTAAAACTCTCGCACTTCCCTTTACTAACCGCACAAGCAGAAGAATTACAAGTATATCCATATCATTCGTTATCAGACGCAGGTGGGGATTTTTACCGTTACCAAGCCACTATTGCCGATGCTTCTCAGGAACGGTTGTCCACTCGTCGTCTACTTCAAGAGGCGATTCATAAACTGCAAAAACTGCTCCTCAGTCTTCGTGAAGAGAATGCAAAATTTGAGAATCCGGGGCGCTTCAAAACCTATGGTGATTTACTGCTGGCGAATCTATCCACAGCAACCGTCAGCAATGCAAAAGCAACCGTTACAGATTACTTTGATGAACGTCAACCGCTGATCGAAATTCCACTTGGCGAGGCGCAAACCTTGCAGCAGGCTGCCAATCATTATTTCGCTCGTTATCAAAAAGCTCGCCGTGCGCTCACTGCCATTCAGCAACGTGAAGCGATATTGCTTCCACAACTTGATCGCCTCTCTCAACTATCTAACCAACTCGAAACGGCAACCACTATAGATGAGGTTCGAGAGCTTAGGGATCGAGTTGAAAACCTTCTGCGGATTAAGAAGACAGCCGCTAAAAAACCGACAGATACTTCCACCACGAAGCGGCAAGGACGATGGTATCAATCAACATCGGGAGATGAAATTGTCGTCGGAAAAAATGACCGCGATAATGATACGATAACCTTTCGCCTTGCTCGTCCACAGGATCTATGGCTGCATGCGGCAGATTATCCCGGCTCTCATGTCCTTATTCGCAATCCCCGCCGTCAGGAAATCTCTGGTAAGACAATTCAGGAAGCGGCTGAATTAGCTGCCTTTTACTCGCAGGGAAAAAGTCTCGATAAAGTGGCAGTTCATTACACGCAGAAGAAATTTGTCACCAAGCCGCCGCGTGCGAAACCCGGTCTGGTGCGCCTTTCCTCGTTCAAAACGATTCTCGTTGAGCCTCGCTGCAATCTTGAAAAAATTGAAAACTGATTTGGTAAAATTTGCATCAAAGTTGCCTTGCACAATAGATTTCCTTCAGGTGTTATGTAAAAGTAGGATGAGTAAAGGCGTATACTTGTGCGAAATTGATTTGAGGTTTTTCTTATTGTGAATCGAAGAACAATGGCAACGGGGCGTGGCGCGACACTCGTTATGACTCTGGCAGGAAACAGAAAGGCAGCTATGCAAACGACAGAACTAATCAAACCAACCGCCATAAAAGAAGGTGATACGGTTGCCCTTATCACTCCCTGTACAGAAGTAATAGACCCTGACCGTCTGGTTCTTGCCCAGCAGACGATGCGCTACTTTGGCTTACGACCACTGCTGGGCAAGAATGTCGGCAAGCGCACCGTAAATTATAAGAGTTCCGTCTCGGCTCGCCTTGCCGACTTGCATGAAGCGTTCAGCAATCCTACGGTTAAAGCGATTTTTGCCGTTCGTGGCGGCTATGGCTCAGGGCATCTGCTGGATGGAATTGATTATGCGCTGATCAAAAATAATCCTAAAATCTTTCTAGGCTACAGCGACATCACCGCCATGCACCTTGCAATCCACAAACGTACAGGTTTGGTAACATTTCACGGACCCGTGGCCGTATCTGAATTTACTGATTACACGCAGCAATCGTTTCGCAAAACTCTGTTTGAAAATCGTCCTGCCGGTAAATTTACCAACCCGAATGAAAGCGGCAAGTTGCGCCCCAATCATAAACTCAGAACCGTGGTCGGTGGCAAAGCCACCGGGCAACTGATTGGTGGCAATCTGTCAGTGCTTTCAACCTCAATGGGAACCGAATTTGAAATAGATACCAGAGGAAAAATTCTCTTTCTCGAAGATGTAGACGAACAACCTTATAGTCTTGATCGAATGTTGACGCAGTTGCGCTTGGCAGGCAAGTTGACGCAAGCCGCTGGCATCATTTTTGGTGAGTGCGCCGATTGTCGCCCGCGTGATTTTAAGCCATCGTTGGCATCGCCTTACTCACTCGGAGAAGTCGTCAATAATCTCTTTGGTGATCTGAAAATCCCGGTCTTGTATGGCTTGACCATTGGGCATACCGATGACCAATTGACGTTGCCCATAGGCGTAAAAGCTATGCTGGATGCCGATAACGGCACATTGGAAATAAAAGAGGCGGCAGTACGATAAGCTGGGTGTAAGTAAAAGTGGGACTGGAAATCACACCGCCGCTTGACCAACCGCTTGCCAATACGCTTGCCAATCGCCACTGCCTCGCATCGCTCGCAAGGCGACCCTATTCCCGGCATTGGTTT
>Ga0187894_10001097_pt1 | contig 35904 bp, 24 predicted proteins | sample GBC1701081metaG_FD_136650 | JGI IMG/M metagenome (GOLD analysis project Ga0187894, IMG submission 136650) | White microbial mat communities from a lava cave in the Kipuka Kanohina Cave System on the Island of Hawaii, USA - GBC170108-1 metaG ...
GATGGCCGCATGCCGGCCACCATGGCGATCGCCGTCGCCGGGCTGGCGCTGTGGGGCGTCACGGCCGCCTGGACCGCACGACACGATCGCAGCGCCGTGATGCGCGTGCTGGGTGGTACGGCGCTGGCCTGTCTCGGCCTCGCCGGCCTTTCGGCCGGTGTTCTCGCCGCACCTCGGTCCGCCTTCCTGGCAATGCCGGTCGCCATCCTTCTGGTCGCCAGTCTCGGCCCCATCGTCTATCGCGTCACGGTACAGCCCAACCCCAACGCCAACACCGTCGTGCTCGTCATCATCTCCGTCGGTGTCGACATGGTACTACAGGGCGTCGGCCTGTTGTTCTGGGGATCCAGCACCTATTCGGTGGCACCCCTGGCGGACGGCGGGGTCAGTATCGGCCCGCTGTTCGTGGCCTGGCAGAGCGTGGCGATCATCGCGATCGCCATCGTCATCATGGCAGCGCTCTACGCGTTCTTCGAGTTCACGCTCTACGGTAAGGCACTGCAGGCGACGGCCATCAACCGGCTGGGCGCACAGTTCTGCGGCATTCCGGTCGCCCGCGCCGGTGCGCTCGCCTTCTTTCTCGGCGCCGCCTTCAGTGCCACCAGCGGCATGCTGCTGGCTCCATTGGTGACGGCCCACTACGACATGGGCTTCGTCATCGGCCTCAAGGGCTTCGTCGGCAGCGCCATGGGCGGGCTCATCGACTATCCGCTGGCGCTTGCCGGCGTGTTCGCCGTGGGCGTGCTGGAATCGACCTCGGCCTACGCCTGGAGCGCCTATCGTGAAGTCCTGGTCTTCGCCTTGCTGATCCCGATCCTGTTGTGGCGTAGCCATCGGCTGAAGCCGGGCCAGGAGGCATGATGCGACGTCATGCCTGGGCGCTGCTCGCCGGCGCCCTTCTCCTTGTCGCGCCCTGGGTACTGCCGCCCTTCTATGTCGGCCTGCTGACCTTCACCGGCCTCTCGGCCATGGTCGTCGCCGGTCTGGTGCTGCTGTTACAGGCGGGCCAGGTCTCGCTGGGGCACGGTGCCTTCATGGGTCTGGGTGCTTATGTGTCGGCGGTGCTCTGCCTGCGCGTCGGCGTGAGCCCGTGGCTGGCAATGCCGGCCGGCGTCCTGCTCACGGCGCTGGCCGCCGCCGTCATCGGCCGAGTCACCTTGCGGCTACGCGGCCACTACCTGCCGCTGGCGACCCTGGCTTGGGGCATCGGCCTCTTCGGCGTGTTCCTCGCCTGGGGCGAACTGACAGGTGGCGCCTCCGGCCTCGACAAGGTTCCGGCCATCAGCCTGTTCGGCGTCGAACTGCGCGATGACCGCGCCTATGCCTGCATCGTCTGGGCGGTGGCGTTGGGAGTCGTGGTGGCGTTCCGCCGGCTGCAGGTATCGCGAATCGGTCGCGCGGTCGCCGCTGTGCGCACGCACGAGACGATGGCGACCAGTTTCGGGATCGACGTCGCCGTGTTGAAGAACCGGATCTTCGTGCTGTCGGCCATCGTCGCGGCGATTGCGGGCGTGCTGTACGTCCATCACATCCGCTTCATCAGCCCGACCCCGTTCAATCTCGGTGCGTCGTTCAAGTTCCTGATCATGGCCGTGCTCGGCGGACCGGCACACAGCGCCGGTGCCGTTATCGGCGCCTTCGTGATCCAGGGCATCGAATGGGGCGCGCAGGACCTGTTCGCCAATCGGCTCGGCGTCTCCGGCAACTACGAGATCATCGTCTTCGGCGTGATCCTGGTGCTGGTGTTGGTGCGATGGCCGGGCGGCCTGTGGCCGGCACACCTGCTGCCCGCAGCTACGCCGCCGACCACGGGCGGGACCCCGCTGCCCAAACGACCGACCAATGCCAACCCCGGAAGCACCCTGCTCGAAGTCGATGATGTCGCCGTACGGTTCGGTGGCCTGCAGGCGTTGCGCGGCGTCAGCTTCAAACTGGCCGCGGGCGAGATGGTCGGTCTCATCGGACCCAACGGGGCGGGCAAGACCACGGTCTTCAACGTCATCACCGGCCTGCAGCGCCCGACATCCGGTGCCGTCCGTTTCCGCGGCAAGCCGCTGGCGCGGCACGCCGAGCGGATCGTCGGCGACGGCCTGGCACGGACGTTCCAGCACGTCCAGCTCGTGCCGACTCTCAGCGTCCTGGAGAACGTCGCCATCGGTGCCCATGCGCGTACGCGAAGCGGCATCGTCGCCGGATTGTTCGGCGGCAACGGTGCCGAAGAGCAAGCGATCTTCACGGCGGCCTACGAAGCCATCGTGCGTGTCGGGCTGGCCGACGTAGCGCACGCCGCGGCCGGCAGCCTGCCGCTGGGCCGCCAGCGCATTGTCGAGATCGCCCGCGCGCTGCTGGCCGATCCGGTCGTCCTGTTGCTGGACGAACCGGCCGCCGGCCTGCGCTTCGCCGAGAAGCTGGAACTGGTGAAGCTGCTGCGCCGCTTGCGCAGCGAGGGCATGACGATCCTCCTCGTCGAGCACGATATGGAGCTGGTGATGTCGGTCGTCGACCGGCTGGTCGTGTTCAACCGTGGCGAAGTGATCGCCGGCGGTAAGCCTGCTGACGTACAGCGCGATCCGCTGGTCATCGATGCCTATCTCGGCGGTGTCGCATGACCACCCTGCTCGAGTTCCGCAACGTGACCGTTGCCTACGGCGAGGCCGTCGCCCTCTCAAGCGCCAGCCTGAGTGTGGACGAAGGCGAGTTTGTCACCGTGATCGGACCCAACGGCGCCGGCAAGACAACGCTTCTCAACGCCGCGATGGGCGTGTTGCCGGCGCGCGAAGGCGTGATCGCTTTCGATGGCCTCCCCCTGCGCCACGAGCCGCCGGAGCGGCGTGTCGAACTGGGCATGGTCATCGTTCCCGAACGACGCGAGCTGTTTGGCCGGCTGAGCGTCGAAGACAATCTGCGACTGGGCGCCTTCACGCCACGGGCGCGCAGCGACAACGCCAATAGCCTCGCCCGCATCTACGATCTCTTCCCGGTGCTTGCGGAACGGCGCCGGCAAGCCGCCGGCACGCTGTCGGGCGGCGAGCAGCAGATGGTGGCGCTGGGCCGCGCTTTAATGGCGCAGCCGCGCATCCTCATGCTTGACGAGCCGTCGATCGGGCTCGCGCCGCGGATCGTCCAGCAGATCCTGGCCGCGATCGCTACGCTCAAAGCGAGCGGCCTCACGGCGATCGTGGTCGAACAGAACGCGCATCTGGCACTGGGTATCGCCGATCGCGCCTACGTGCTGGAGGCGGGCGAGATCGTCCTCTCCGGTTCGGCATCGGCGCTGCGGAACGATCCGCGCGTCACCGAAGTCTATCTCGGTGGTGGCAATCGCTATGCCGAGACGGACCCTTCCAACGATCAACCCTGAAGGAGAAAGACATGGATCGCCGCGTCATCGTCCCCAAAACGGGCCTGCGCCCCGGAGTGCCCTACTCGCCCGGCATCCGCTGGGACAAGCTGCTCTTCGTCTCCGGCCAGACCGGGTCCGACCCCGTCACACGCGAGTTCCCGGCCGACATCAAGGCCCAGACGCGTCAGGCGCTGGAGAACCTCAAGGCAGTCGCGGAAGCTGGCGGGGCGTCGTTGGAGACCGCGCTCAAGGTCTCGATCGCCATGACCGACATGATGAATGAGTTCCAGGCGATGAATGAAGTGTTCCGCGAATATTTCCCGAAGGATCCGCCGGCGCGCACCACCGCGGGCGTCGCCCACCTCGCGCGCCAGGGCCTGAAGGTCGAAATCGACATGATCGCGGTCATCAAGGATGCCGACTAGACCGCAACGCCTGCTGTTGACTGGCGGGCGGCTCGTCGGACACGGCGCACCGTCCACCGGCAGCGACTCGCTGCTGATCGAGGGTGACCGCATCCTCTGGATCGGCCCCGCCGCCGATGCGCCGGCCGCCGACCGGCGCATCGCGCTCGGCGGCGCCGCGGTCGTACCTGGCCTCACCGACGCGCACATCCACCTCCTCGCCATCGCCGAGGACCGGCTGCAAACGCCTCTGTCCGGTCCCGCGGTGGATTCGATCGACCGTCTCATCGAGCATCTCGCGGCAGCAGCGGCCAGCACGCCCGCGACCGAATGGGTGATCGGCTCGGGCTACAACGAGTTCAATCTCGCGGAAAAGCGTGTGCCGACACGCGAAGAGCTCGACCGGGTGCAGCCAGGACGGCCCGTGCTGATCCGTCGTGTCGGCGGCCACTTCGCCGTCGCCAACAGCGCGGCGCTGGCGGCCGCGGGCGTCGATGAAACGACGCCCGACCCAGAGGGCGGCCGCTTCGAACGGCGCGACGGCCGGCTCACCGGCAGCCTTGCCGAGCTTGCCGCCGACGTGGTCTACGCGCGGGCGCCGCGGCCATCGCCGCAGCGACTGGCGACTGCCATCTGCGCCGTGGCCCATGAGTATCTCGGCTATGGCATCACCGCCGCAGTCGAGGCTGCCGTCGGCTTCACAGCCGGTTTCTCGATCGAATGGGACATCTGGCAGCGGCTGCGACAGGCGGGCGACTTCCCGCTACGCATGGGTTTCATGCTGCGTATCGATGCCGAGGAAGCCGCAAAGCACGGTTTGGTGCCAGGACCGATCGACCTCGATTGGCAGGTCCGCACGCTGAAGTTCTTCGCCGATGGGATCATCGGCGCCCGTACCGCGGCCTTCTCGGAGCCCTACCACGACTGCCCCGGCTGCGGCTTTCTCATGAAGCCGAGCGAGGATTTGCGGCGTGACTTTCTCGCCGCGCATCGGGCCGGATGGCAGATCGCTGTGCACGCGATCGGTGATGTGGCCATTGCCACGGCGCTGGGTGCCTATCAAGAGGCCCAACGTGCCACGCCACGCCCCGACACGAGGCACCGGATCGAGCATCTGGGCTATCCTGGCCCCGGCACCATCGCCGCACTGCAAGCAACGCGCAGTGTCGTCGTCACGCAGCCCGGCTTCCTGCGCAATCTCGGTGATGGGTTCGCGGCTGCCCTCGGGCCCACGCGTGTCCATCGCCTCTATCCCGGCCGCTCGTTGCTCGACGCCGGTATCGATGTTGCCGGCAGCTCGGACGGGCCGATCGGACCACCGTCGCCGTTCGTCGGCATGGCCGCCGCCGTCGATCGCCGCACGGCTCAAGGCCTTGTCATCGGGCCCGCCGAGGCGCTTCATGCGGCGGAAGCACTTCACCTCTATGCTGGCGCCGGCGCCCACGTGATGTCTCATGAGACCCATCGCGGGCGCCTGCAGCCCGGCATGCTGGCCGACCTGGCGGTGCTCGATGAAGATCCGACGGCGATCTCACCCGATCGCGTCGGCCGGCTGCGCGCGCGAATGACCGTAGCGCGTGGTCAAATCGTTCATGGCGAGGATGAGTCGTGAAACCGATCGACCTGGGCGGAATCGTGATCCGCGACGTGATGGAGTTCGCCGGCCCTCGTTTCCGGCCACACGACCTGTTGCCGGACTCGACGCCGGAGGCGGTCGCCGCGCATCGCCACTGGATGGAGCCCGACCTCTACGATGCGGCCCGCGACCTGCTGTGGATGGACCGACGCAGCTATATCGTGGAGACCCGCCACCACACCATCCTGGTCGACACCTGCGTCGGCGCCGACAAGGAGCGCACCAAGCCCCAGTGGCATCGCCTCAACTCGCCGTGGATGGGCAATTTCCGCGCCCTGGGCCTGGCGCCGGAGCAGATCGACGTCGTCTTCTGCACCCACCTGCACGCCGACCATGTCGGTTGGAATACCCGGCTCGACAACGGCCGCTGGGTGCCGACTTTCCCCAATGCCCGCTATCTCTTCGGCCGCGTCGAGTTTGAGTTCTGGCGGGAAAACCAGCCCGATCCGGACGGCCCGATCCTCGAGGATAGCGTGCAGCCCATTCTCGACGCCGGCCAGGCGGTTCTGGTCGAGGACCGCTACGAAATCGAGCCTGGCGTCTACCTCGAGCTGACGGCCGGTCACACACCGGGCCATCTGTGCCTTCATCTCCAGGGCGCGCGGCATGCGGTCCTCACCGGCGACCTCATGCACCACCCGATCCAGGTCTGGGAGCCGCAGTGGAGCAGTTGCTTCTGCCATGACCGCGCGCATTCAAGCCGCACACGGACGGCGTTTCTCCAGCGCCACTGCGAGTCTGACGCCCTGATCCTGCCAACCCACTTCGGCCGCGGCGCCGCGGGCCGCGTGATGCCGCGGCCCGGCGGCTTCCGTTTCGACTTCCTGGAGCCGCCGGCCGCGCCCCCTACTTGATGCCGATGCGCGGCACGGCGTGCGTGTCGTAGGCGATGCAGATGTTCTTCTGTTCCATGTAGTGCTCGAAGGCGTAGTCACCGCCGTCGCGGCCGATGCCGCTGGCTTTCATGCCGCCGAACGGCGCCGGCAGGTGGCGGTTGTTCTCCGAGTTGACCCAGATCATGCCGGCCTCGAGTGCGTCGGCGACGCGGTGCGCGCGCCCGACATCACGGGTCCACAGATAGGCGGCAAGGCCGTAGCGCACGTCGTTGGCGATCGCGATGGCGTCGGCCTCGTCGGTGAACGACAGGGCGGTCAGGCACGGTCCGAAGATCTCTTCCTGGGCGATGCGCATCTGCGGCTTGGCCTGTGCAAACAGCGTCGGCGCCACGAAGTTGCCGGCCTCCAGTCCGCGCGGACGGTCACCGCCAGCCAGCACTTCGGCCCCTTCCTCGCGGGCGATAGTCATGTAGCCCATCACCTTCTGGTACTGCCGTGGATGAATGAGCGGTCCGACCTCGGTCGCAGGATCGAGCGGATGGCCCACTTTCAGCGCCTTGGCACGCTCGGCCACGGCCGCGAGAAACTCCCGCTCGATCCCTTTCTGGACCAGCAACCGGCTGCTCGACGTGCAGCGCTCGCCATTGAGACTCCAGATCATGAAGGCAACACCATCGACCGCGCGATCGATATTGGCGTCATCGAAAACGATCACCGGGTTCTTTCCACCCAGCTCGAACAGCACTCGCTTCAAGGTCGGGGCGCCTTGCACCATGATGTGGCTGCCGGTCAGCGATTCCCCGACGAAGGAAATCGCCTTGATGTCGTGCTGCTCGGTCAGCGACTTGCCGGCACTCTCACCCAGCCCGTGAACCACGTTGAGGACACCCTTCGGCAGGCCGGCGTCATGGGCGATCTCGGCCAGCAGCGCGGCCGTCAGCGGGTTCCATTCCGCGGGCTTGTGGACGATAGTGCACCCCGCGGCCAGCGCCGGTGCGATCTTCCAGGTCGCCAGCATGAAGGGCGTGTTCCACGGCGTGATCACACCGACCGGGCCGATCGGCTGGCGCACGGTGTAGTTGACATGCTGTTCCGCCGGCAGCGAGAGACCGTTGCGCGCTTCCGGCACTTTGTCGGCATAGAATCGGAAATTCTCGGCGCCACGTTCCGCCGCCTTGCTCATGTAGCGGATCGCCTGCCCTGTGTCGTAGCTCTCGACCAGCGCGATCTCCTCGGCCCGTGCTTCGATGGCGTCGGCGACGCGGTGCAGCAGTGCCCGGCGCTTGGCCGCCGGCATCGCCCGCCACGCCGGGAATGCGGCCTTGGCCGCCGCCGTAGCTGCGGCGACGTCGGATGCGTCGCCCGCGCTCACCTTGCAGATGACGCTGTTGTCGATCGGGCACAGATTGTCGAAGGCGCCGCCGCTGCGGGCCGGCGTGCGTGCGCCGTCGATGAAATGCGGCAGTGTGCCCTCAGCAACGGTCGCGATCATCGATTTTACGCGCGTAACGCGCTCTGAGAGCTCACGGGTCATGATCTTCACTTGATGGGTCAATCCTGATGAAAATATTTAACACGTTAATCAAAATTAACAACAACATTCCGGGGCAGGATCGACACGTCGGATCTGCGAAAGTTCACCGCTCAGGCGGCGTGAGCAGGCTGCAGAGAGTCTGTATCAGCACGTCGGGCCGGAACGGCTTGCCGATGAACGGACGCGCACTGTGCCGGGCCGGAACCGAACTATGGCTGTAGGCCGAGACGATCACGAACGGCACACCGCCGTCATCCAGGGCATCGGCGACCGGAAAGGCTTGCTGACCGCGCAGATTGAGATCAAGTGTCGCGATATCCGGACGCCACGTCCTGACCTTTTCCAGCGCATCGTCCACTCTGGTCGCAACGGCGAACTGCTCGCATCCGGCATCGCGCAACAGCTCTTCCAGAGCCATCGCCAGCAGAAGCTCGTCTTCCGCAATCAGGATTCGGCGTCCGCTCAGTCCGCACATCGGCCGATCGCCTCCACCACCGACCTTCACTCGCCCGTCGCGGTCACCGCGACCAATCAACCTTGGAGGATATGAGCGGCCAATCAAGCCAAATCCGCACCGGGCACGGATGCAATGGAGGAGACCGTGTTGCCACGCTTCCGCACTGCCGGGGCTCCGAAGCTGATCCCGACGCTGCGCCAAAAATGTGACCGGCGTTGACATCATGCAGAAAACCCGGACCACTGATCGACAACGAGCGTCATGCGGTTGTTGCGCAAGCGTTGCCGCAAAAGTGGCGATGCATCTTGCCCGGGTTGCTGCGCCTGTCACGGCCGCAATCCCGCCTCACTCCAGACACATCGTTGCTCGTTCACGCTCGGTGGTGATCAGCAAGGGGAGATCGAGCATGAAACCGGCGTCGCCCGTTCCCACAATCGGCCGCTATATCGGTCGCACGCGGATCGCCTACTTCTCGATGGAAGTCGCCCTCCGCGTGGAAATGCACACCTACAGCGGCGGGCTGGGCGTCCTTGCCGGGGATACGGCGCGATCCGCAGCCGATCTCGAACTGCCCATGATCTTCGTGACCCTGATCAGTCGGCAGGGATACCTGCGACAGGAGATCGATCGCGAGGGACGGCAAGTCGAGCATGCCGACCCCTGGCAGCCGGCCGATTTCGCGGTGCCGCTGAGAGCCAAGATCGCCATTCCGATCGAAGGTCGCGAAGTTTGGATCCAACCCTGGCTCTACGTGCTGCGCGGCGCCTTGAAACACAGCGTGCCGGTGCTGCTGCTGGATACCGACTTGCCCGAGAATGAGCCCGCCGATCGCACCATCACCGACCGCCTCTACGGATCCGGCGAAGCCTACCGTCTCAAGCAGGAGATCGTACTCGGCATCGGCGGCATCCGCATCCTCGACGCCCTGGGCTTCAACGTCCAAGTGTATCACCTCAACGAAGGACACGCGGCGTTGCTTGCCCTCGACCTGTTGCGCCGGCATCCGCGACCGACGGACCAGGTCGACGCCGGTGATATCGCTTACGACGTCGGGCCGGTCCGGGACCGATGCGTCTTCACGACCCACACGCCGGTCGAAGCGGGCCACGACCGCTTTCCGTACGATCTGGTGGCGAAACTCCTGGGCGACTACGTCGACCTGGCCCAGCTGAAGTTGCTGGCCGGCACTGACACCATGAACATGACGCACCTGGCGTTGAAGCTCAGCGGCTATGTCAACGGCGTCGCCAGTCGGCACGCCGAGACCACGACCCGGATGTTTCCGGGATATCATGTCCGCTCGATCACCAACGGCGTTCATGTGCCGACCTGGGCTCACCTGTCGTTCGCCAAACTATTCAATCGCCATTTCCCGTCGTGGGGGCTCGAACCGGAACTGATGGTGCGGGCCGACCAGCTTACGGACGACGACGTGTGGCATGCCCACCAGGAGGCCAAGGCCGAGCTGATCACGCTGGTGCGGGCGCGAACCCACATCAAGCTGTCGTCCGACCAACCGATTCTCGGCTTCGCGCGCCGGATGACGTCCTACAAGCGGCCAGATCTGCTGTTCACCGATCTGGCACGGCTGACCTCGCTCAGCGAGCAGCACCCCTTCCAGGTTGTGATCGCTGGCAAAGCCCATCCTGCCGACGGTCCCGGACGGCAGCTCATTCAGGACATTCATCAACACATCGAGCGCTTGAAAGGCAGGGTCACTATCGCGTTCCTCCCCGGCTACAATATGGACCTGGCGCGGACCCTCGTCGCCGGTGCCGACGTTTGGCTCAACACGCCCGTGCCGCCGATGGAAGCATCGGGCACCAGCGGGATGAAAGCAGCGCTCAACGGCGGGCTCAATCTCAGCGTGCTCGACGGCTGGTGGGTGGAGGCCTGGATCGAAGGTGTCACAGGCTGGGCCATCGGCGATGACCGGGCTGATCATGTCCCTACCGCGGCGGCCCTCTACGACAAGCTGGGGATTGCCGTTCTGCCGCTCTACTACAAGGACCGCCCGCGCTGGATCTGGATGATGAAGCAGGCCATCAGCAAGGTGGCTTGCTATTTCAATACGCAGCGCATGATGCGCCGGTACGCCGTCGACGCCTATATTACAGCCGGAATGAGGTGATCGCCCCTGCAGTGGTCTGACGGCTCGAAAAATTCGCGTGAGCCGCACCATCCTCGCGGTGCGCTGCGGAACCCATCGCCCATCCTTGGCGTTATCACGCTGCAATCATGTTCGCTCCGGCGCCCGGGCCGAATCCGGACGTCGAAGAATGTCGTCATGCAGAAGGATATTGAGGGGTGCGGAGCTCAAGGCCATCCATCTACTATCTGCATCCGCTGTTGGCAGGTCCCTTGCATTCCTGGCCGCGGCATATTGAGCGCTGCGCCAGGCTGGGATTCGACCATCTATTGGTCGCACCTTTTTTCCTCCCCGGGCGTTCGGGGAATATCTTTACCGTATCCGATCACAACACGTGCCATCCCATCCTGGAGTGGGACGGAGCCGCCGATGACGCGACGGCAGCAGTCGCCAAACTGTGTCGCGATCACGGCCTCACCCTGCTGTTCGATCTCGTCATTGACCGCATCGCCAGTAACGCCGCTCTTGTCAGCAAACACCCGGACTGGTTCGCAACAACCGCTGACGAAACGACGCTTCCGGACCCGAGAACCACGCAGGTGGATCGCTCCTCGGTTGCGGCAAGATCCACGGCCCTGGTGTGCGACGCTGAACTGGGCGGTTGGTGGCGTGAGCGGCTCCGTCGCTGGCTGGATGCAGGAGTCGCCGGGTTTCGCTGCCACGCGCCCGACAAGGTACCTCCCGCAGCGTTGCGGGATCTGATCGAGGCAGCCCGCCGCCACGCATCCAATACGCGCTTTATCGCGTGGACTCCCGGCGTGGCTCAAAGTGCCATTGCAGCGCTCGCGAGTTGTCCGTTCGATCATACGGTGTCATCGACGGCCTGGTGGGACTACCGCGCCGAATGGCTCCTGGACGAGGATGCCCGGCTGCGGACCATCGCGCCGCCCCTTGGATTGGCGGAGACGCCATTCGGATCACGGCTGACTGAAGGATGCACCGATTCAACGCTTCTGCAGCGGCGCTACCGGCGCGCGATCCTGTTCGCGGCCTCCTACGGTGCCGGCTGGATCATGCCGATGGGAACCGAGTTTGCGTCACCGCGCCGACTCGATCCAGCGCGCGATCTGCCGGAGGACTTCAACAGCCTGTGCGAGGCATCCGGCCATGATTGTTCCGCTGATATCAGGAGCGCAAACGCCGTCTGCGCAGCCGCTCCACTCGTCGCCCCCAAGCATGCAAACCGACTGATTTCGGCGCCGGGTGCAGGGATCGCTGCCATCCTGCAATCGTCGGGAACCCAAGATGGGCCAGCACGCCTGATCGTCGTCAATACAGACCTCGCCCACGCCAGATCTGTCGAGGCGGCTTCATTGCTGGCGCGGACAGGGTTTCCGATCGCTCGTTACCGCTACCTGCTGCCGGATGATCATGACCCTGTACTGCCAGACGCAACGATGAATCTGGAACCCGGTGAGGTGCGCCTGCTGGCGCCCGCCGCTCGTACGAAGGCAGTTCAGAAACGACGTGCCAACCGCGCAACGGCCGGCAAGGCCGTTAGTGCGCCACGCCTTGCAATCGAAGCGATCGCACCGGCGGTCGATGCCGGTCGCTTCCCCGTCAAGCGCCTGGTCGGCGACAGCGTGGCGGTCGAAGCCGATCTGATCGGAGACGGACATGGCGTTCTGGCCGCTGCGCTCTTTTGGCGACACGTCGATGACGGCGATTGGAGCGAGCGACGCATGGAATTGCTGGGAAATGATCGCTGGGGCGCATCGTTTCCGCTCGAACGTCTAGGCCAGTACGAGTTCACGATCGAAGGATGGTGCGACGTGTTCGCGACGTTTCGCGATGAACTGGCCAAAAAGTACGGCGCCGGTCGTACCGTGGATCTGGAAATAGAGGAAGGACGCGTGCTGGTCGCGAAGGCGGCCCAACGGGCGGATGCCGCGACGGCCGCGGCGCTCGATCAGGTCGCGGCTGCGATACCATTGCAGCCACCGGCGCAACAGGTCGCGAGCCTGCTGGCGGAATCGACCGCTGCCCTGATGGCGCGCGCCGACGATCGTCCCTTCGGGTGCCGCCACGAGCCACCCCTGGTAGTGGAGGTCGATCGCCGTGTCGCTGAGTTTGCGAGTTGGTACGAGTTGTTCCCCCGCTCACAGAGTGGCGATCCGGCCCGCCATGGGACGTTCGATGACGTTATCCGGAACCTGCCGCGGATCCGGGACATGGGTTTCGACGTCCTCTATTTTCCGCCGATCCATCCCATCGGACGCGTCAATCGCAAAGGCCGCAACAACAGCCTCCAGGCGGCGCCGGATGACCCGGGCAGCCCTTATGGCATCGGCTCAGCCGAAGGCGGCCACGACGCGATTCACCCACAGCTCGGCACGACTGAGGATTTCCGGCGCCTGCGGCAGGCGGCTGCCGAGCATGGTCTTGAGCTGGCCCTGGATTTCGCCATCCAGTGCGCGCCGGATCACCCCTGGCTCAAGCAACACCCGGACTGGTTCGATTGGCGACCGGATGGATCGCTGCGTTACGCTGAGAATCCGCCGAAGAAGTATGAAGATATCGTCAACGTCGATTTCTACACGGCGGGCGCCCAGCCGTCGCTATGGACGGCGTTGCGCGACGTTGTGCAGTTCTGGGTCGATCAGGGCATTCGCCTCTTCCGTGTCGACAACCCCCACACCAAGCCGCTGCCGTTCTGGGAATGGTTGATTGCCGACATCCGTTCCCGGCATCCCGATACGATCTTCCTGGCCGAGGCCTTTACACACCCCAAGATGATGTATCGGCTGGCAAAGATCGGCTTCGGACAGTCGTACACCTACTTCACGTGGCGCAACACCAAGTACGAACTGACACAGTACCTCACCGAGCTGACGACCACGGCGCCGCGCAACTTCTTTCGCCCGCACTTCTTCGTCAATACGCCGGATATCAATCCCCTTTTCCTGCAGACCGCTGGCCGGCCGGGCTTCCTTATCCGCGCTGCACTGGCGGCCACCTTGTCCGGCTTGTGGGGCCTCTACAACGGCTTCGAACTCTGCGAGGCAACGCCGCTGCCAGGACGCGAGGAATACGCCGACTCGGAGAAATATCAACTGCGAACGTGGGATTGGGATCGACCGGGCAACATCGTGGCCGAGATCTCCCGGCTGAACGACATACGGCGGCGCAACCCCGCGCTCCACAGTCACCTCGGTGTCCGCTTCTACAACGCGTTCCATGACCAGATTCTGTATTACGCCAAGGCGACAGCGACCTGGGACAACGTCATTCTTGTCGCCATCAACCTCGATCCACATCACGCCCACGAAGCGGACGTCGAGATTCCCTTGTGGGAATGGGGCCTGCCCGACAGCGCCGCCGTCGCCGCCGAAGATCTGATGCGGGGCAGCACTGCAACCTGGCACGGCAAGATCCAACACCTGCGCCTCGATCCTGCCGATCTGCCTTTTGGCATCTGGCGCATTGCACCACTGGGGAGGGCGTGAGCCATGGCCCCTCGCAAGCGCCCCGCCCGACCGACCGACCATGATTGGTACAAGGACGCGGTCATCTATCAGCTTCACGTGAAATCGTTCTTCGACTCCAACGACGATGGCATCGGTGACTTCCGTGGTCTCATCGCCAAGCTCGACTACATCGTCGAGCTGGGCGTCGACACGATCTGGTTGCTGCCCTTCTATCCGTCACCGCGTCGGGACGACGGCTATGACATCAGCGACTATCGGTCGGTTCATCCCGACTACGGGACCATGGCCGACGTCCGTCGCCTCATTCGCATGGCGCACGATCGCGGCTTGCGAGTCATCACCGAGCTTGTGATCAACCACACATCAGACCAGCATGCGTGGTTTCAGCGCGCGCGCCGGGCCAAACCCGGCACCGTCGCGCGAGACTATTATGTATGGTCGAGCGACGACCAGCGCTATGCGGGCACCCGCGTCATCTTTGTCGACACCGAAAAATCCAACTGGACCTGGGATCCCGCCGCGGGTGCCTATTTCTGGCACCGCTTCTACTCGCACCAGCCGGACCTCAACTTCGACAATCCGCACGTCCTGGAGGAGGTACTGCGCGTCATGCGGTTCTGGTGCGACCTCGGCGTGGACGGTCTGAGGCTCGACGCAGTTCCCTATCTCGTGGAGCGCGACGGCACGTCGAACGAGAACTTGCCGGAAACACACACCGTCCTGAAGCGGATCCGGACCAAGCTCGACGAGCACGGCGGCGGGCGCATGCTGCTCGCCGAGGCGAATCAGTGGCCCGAGGACGCCCAGCAGTATTTCGGTGACGGTGATGAATGCCACATGGCGTTTCACTTCCCCCTGATGCCGCGCATGTACATGGCAATCGCTCAGGAGGATCGCTTCCCCATCACCGACATCATGCGCCAGACGCCGACTATCCCGGCCGACTGCCAGTGGGCGATCTTCCTGCGCAACCACGATGAGCTGACTCTGGAGATGGTGACCGATCGCGAGCGGGACTATCTCTGGCAGACCTATGCATCGGACCAGCGGGCACGGCTCAATCTTGGGATTCGCCGACGACTCGCACCGCTGATGGAGCACGACCGGCGCCGTGTCGAACTGATGAATGCCCTGCTGCTCTCGATGCCGGGTACGCCAATCATCTACTACGGCGACGAGCTGGGCATGGGCGACAACATCCATCTCGGCGACCGCGACGGTGTTCGCACGCCCATGCAATGGTCACCCGATCGCAACGGCGGCTTCTCGAAGGCGAATCCGGCTCGCCTCGTCCTGCCAACCAACATGGATCCGATCTACGGGTACGAGGCCCTCAACGTGGAGGCGCAGAGCAACGACACACACTCGCTGCTGAACTGGACCAAGCGCATGCTCGCGGTGCGCAAGCGGCACCGCGTCTTTGGCCGCGGCTCACTGCGCTTCCTCTATCCCCTGAACCGGAAAGTGCTGGCGTACCTGCGTGAGTACCAGGACGATAGTGTCCTCTGCGTCAACAATCTGTCACGGACAGCGCAGGCCGTGGAACTGGATCTCTCAGCCTTTGCCGGCCGGGTACCGATCGACCTTGTCGGCGGCTCGCACTTCCCACCCATCGGCCAATTGACCTATCTCCTGACCTTGCCGCCCTACGGCGTCTACTGGTTCCTGTTGGCCGCCGAAGCTCAGCTGCCCGCCTGGCATATTCCGGCGCCCGAGGTGATGCCGGAATACACCACGGTCGTGTTGCGCAAGAGCTTGAGCGAGCTGCTTTCGGCGCCGGCCCGAACCATCCTGGAGACGGAAGTGCTGCCGGCCTATCTGCCCAAGCGACGCTGGTTTGCGGGCAAGCAGGAGCGATTGGATCGCGTACGTGTTGCCTACGCTCTGGCACTCGCGGAGTCCTCGGGCAGCGACGAGGTGATGTTTGCTGAAGTCGAAGCGGATCAGGACAAGAGCCATGCCCGCTACCTGCTGCCGCTAGGCATCGTATGGGAAGACGAGACATCGCCGCCGCTCTCGCAGCAGTTGGCGTTGGCGCGTGTCCGCCGGGGTCGTCGTGTCGGCCTGCTCACCGACGCGTTCTCACTCGGCACGTTGCCACGAACGTTGTTCAGTGCACTGAAAGCGGGTCAGACACTCCCCTGCCCGGACGGGACTATCGAGTTTCGTGCGACGAGCCGGATCAAGGATGTCGACGTATCGAAGACACCTGAGCTTCGCCATCTCTCGGTCGAACAATCAAACAGCTCGGTGATCATCGATGACAAGGCGATGCTCAAGCTGCTCCGCGGCGTACACAGCGGGATACACCCTGAAGCCGAGATGAGCCGCTATTTGACGGACCGAGGCTTCGGCAATTCCCCCGGGCTGCTGGGCGAGATCGTCCGCGTCGCGTCTGACGGTACACCCCATACGCTCGCCATCCTGCAGAGCTTCGTACGCAACCAGGGAGACGGTTGGGTATGGACTCTTGATTTCCTGGCGCGCGCCGTTGAAGAAATCGCCGTTACCGGTGATGACGGCCAGACCACCGCCGATGCTTTTGCGAACTACACGCGCTTCGCCGGTGCAATCGGCCAACGGCTCGCCGAGATGCATGCCATCCTTGCCGCACCTTGCGATCAACCCGACTTTGACCCGGAAACGGTGTCCCAGGACGACGTCGAGCTCTGGTCGAGCGAAACGACGGCGGGACTGTCGGCGGCACTCGACATCATCCGCGCTACGAAAAGCTGGCCCGATGCGGAGACGGCACAACGTGCAGCCGCGCTTTTGACGCAGCGTCGACAGCTCCTCGCTCTGCCCAGGCAACTGGCTCGCGCCGGCCTCAGTGCATTGAAGACTCGCACGCATGGCGACTTCCATCTGGGCCAGGTCCTGGTCGTGCAGGGCGACGCCTTCATCATCGACTTCGAGGGAGAGCCGGCACGGCCTCTGGCCGAACGCAGACGCAAGACATGCCCGCTGCGTGATGTCGCGGGCCTGTTGAGATCCTTCCATTACGCCAGCGCCGCGGCAGCCCCGGGTCGTTCCGCGACATCGCCACAGACGGTCGAGCGCCGCAGTCAGCTGCTGGAGCGGTTTACACATCACGCCAGCACGTCGTTCCTGTCGGCGTACCGAACCGTACTGGGGACGGCCCCTCGCCCCTGGGTCGGCAAACGAGCCGCGCCGCCGTTGCTCGAGCTCTTCCTGCTCGAGAAGGCCGGTTACGAAATCCGTTACGAAGCCGCCAATCGGCCAGCCTGGCTGGCGCTGCCCGTCAATGGCCTGGCCCTGTTGGCCGCTCGCCTGCTGAAGAAACTACCGGCGCTCGAGGACGCGTAAGCCGATGAACCGCAAGCCGGTTATGAACGCAGGTACGATCGAGGCCCTCATCAGCGGCCGTTGCGGCGATCCGTTCGCCGTCCTCGGACCACATGATGGTCCCGACGGCACCGCAATCCACGCCTTTCTGCCCGGCGCGTACCACGTCGACGTGCTGGCCCGGGATACCAACCAGTCTCTGGGTGCGCTGACGGAACTGCACCCCGCCGGCGTCTTCTGCGGACACGCCGGCGAGCGCCGCCCCTATCTGCTGCGCATCGACTGGGGGCGCGACATCCAGGAAACGGAAGATCCATATTCGTTCGGTCCGCTGCTGGGTGATCTCGACCTGCATCTGATCGCCGAGGGCACGCACCAGGATCTCGCCAGTTGTCTGGGGGCCATCCCTATGACGATCGGCAATGTGCGCGGCGTGCGCTTTGCTGTCTGGGCTCCGAACGCCCGACGTGTATCGGTCGTGGGCGACTTCAACCAGTGGGACGGACGGCGGCATCCGATGCGACGCCGGCACGGCGCCGGCATCTGGGAAATCTTCATTCCGCGCCTGATCGCCGGCGCACCCTACAAATACGAACTCGTCGGTCCGTCGGGCGAGTTGCTGCCACTGAAGGCCGACCCCGTAGCGCGGGCAAGTGAAGCACCGCCGGCGACCGCTTCCGTCGTCGCCGACGCCGGACTGTTCCACTGGACCGACAGCGATTGGTGTCGCCAGCGGGGCGATCGCCAGTCTGTCACGGCGCCAATCTCCGCCTACGAGGTCCACGCAACGTCCTGGATGCGGCACCAAACCGACGGCCGGCCTTTCGACTGGGACGCCCTGGCAGACCGCCTCGTACCCTATGTTGCGGAGATGGGTTTTACACACCTCGAGCTTCTGCCGGTCATGAACCATCCTTTCGCCGGATCCTGGGGGTATCAGCCGATCGGCAATTTTTCTCCCCTGGGCTCAATGGGACCACCGGTGGGGTTGGCGCGCCTTGTCGATCGATGCCATGAGGCGGGCATCGGCGTGATCCTCGACTGGGTGCCCGGCCATTTTCCCAACGACGCCCACGGCCTTGTTCGCTTCGACGGCACGGCGTTGTACGAGCACGAGGATCCGCGCGAGGGTTTTCACCGCGACTGGAACACGCTGATCTATAATTACGGCCGGCACGAGGTCCGCGCCTTCCTGATTGCAAGCGCGCTGCACTGGATCGAGCACTACCATATCGATGGATTGCGCGTCGATGCCGTGGCCTCGATGCTGTATCGCGACTACAGCCGCCCAGCGGGCGAATGGGTGCCCAACATCTACGGTGGCCGCGAGAACCTCGAAGCCATCGCCTTTCTGCGGCAACTCAACCAGACGATCGCGCAGCGCTGCCCCGGCGCCATCATGATCGCGGAGGAGTCGACCGCCTGGCCAGGCGTTACACGCGCCGTCGACGACGGCGGCCTCGGGTTCACCTACAAATGGAACATGGGCTGGATGCACGACTCGCTTCACTACATGGCGCGCGATCCTGCCCACCGCCGATATCACTATGACGAATTCACGTTCAGTGCGGTCTATGCGTTCTCCGAGCGCTATGTGCTGCCGCTGTCACACGATGAAGTCGTTCACGGCAAGCGTTCACTGCTGGGCCGCATGCCTGGCGATACCTGGCAGCGCCTCGCCAACCTGCGGGCGTATCTCGCCTTCATGTGGGCTCATCCTGGCAAGAAGCTGCTGTTCATGGGCGGCGAGCTCGGCCAGGACCGCGAATGGAACCACGACACCGAGCTCGACTGGAACCTGCTCGACAATCCCGCGCATCGCGGCCTGCAACGGCTGGTTCGGGACCTCAATACGATCTATCGCGGTGAACCGGCGCTGTATCGCCGTGACGCCGAGCCCGAGAGTTTCCGCTGGGTCGTGGTCGATGATCGCAACCAAAGCGTCTTCGCTTTTCTGCGCTATGGCACTGAGACCGACCGCGCCATCCTTTGCGTATGCAACCTCACGCCCGTGCCGCGACGGGGCTACCGGCTGGGCGTTCCGCTGCCCGGCGTCTGGCGCGAGATCTTCAACAGCGACGCCGCCATCTACAGTGGCTCGAACGTCGGCAATGACGGCCTCGCCGTCGCCGACGGTGCGGCATCGCACGGATTTGCGGCTTCCCTGATCCTGACCTTACCGCCTCTGGCGACGCTCTTCCTGCGCCAGGGCGATTGAGCGATGACGCCACTGCCCGATCGGCTCCTGGCCGGACACCCCTATCCGCTTGGCTCGACATGGGACGGGCTCGGCGTCAATTTTGCTGTCTTCTCCGCGCATGCCGAGAAGATCGAGCTCTGCATTTTCGACGCTTCGGGCCGCCGGGAAATCGCGCGACTGGCGTTGCCGGAATGCACCGACGAAGTGTGGCATGGATATCTGCCCGATGCGCGTCCCGGCCTGCAGTACGGCTATCGCGCGCACGGGCCATACGATCCGCGGCATGGCCATCGCTTCAATCCGCACAAGCTTCTCCTGGACCCTTATGCCAAGCGTATTTCAGGCGAGTTGAAATGGGCTGACGCGCTGTTCGGCTATCGCGTCGGCAGTCCGCGCGGGGATCTCTCCTTCGATCGCCGCGACAGCGCCGCCGCCATGCCGCGTGCGGTCGTCATCATCGATGATATGTTCAACTGGGGTAACGATGCGCGACCGCAGGTGCCATGGGCCGACACCGTCATCTATGAGGCACATGTCCGCGGCGCTACGATTCGCCACCCTGATATCCCGACGCCGGAGCGCGGTACATTCTCCGCTCTCGCTGATCCAAAGTTCATCGATCATCTGCACACGCTGGGCGTGACCACGGTGGAGCTGCTGCCCGTGCAGGCTTTCCTCCAGGACCGCTTTCTGGCGGAGAAAGGTCTGCGAAACTACTGGGGGTACAGCACGCTGTGCTTTTTCGCGCCGGAACCGCGTTACCTCGCCGATGGCACACTGCTGAACCTGCAGGTCGCCGTTCGGCGTCTGCACGCAGCCGGGATCGAGGTCGTCCTCGACGTCGTCTACAACCACACGTGCGAAGGCGGTGAAGCCGGGCCGACACTGTCCCTGCGCGGTCTCGATCACGCCAGCTATTACCGGCTCATCCCGGACGATCCGCGCCATCTCATCAACGATACCGGCTGCGGCAATACGCTCAACGTAACCCATCCGCGCGTTCTTCAAATGGTCATGGATTCGCTCAGATACTGGGCCACGACATTCCATGTCGATGGCTTTCGCTTCGATCTCGGGGCGAACCTGGGTCGCGAGGCGACAGGTTTCGATCCCGGCTCGGGCTTCTTCGATGCCATTCGACAGGATCCGCTGCTATCGCGCCTGAAGCTGATCTCGGAACCATGGGACATCGGTCCCGGCGGCTATCAGCTGGGCAATCACCCGTCCGGATTCGCTGAATGGAACGATAAGTATCGCGACTGTGTTCGCCGCTTCTGGCGGGGTGATGAAGGCCAGCGACCGGAGCTTGCGGCCCGCCTGATGGGCTCCGGCGACGTCTTCGAACACCATGGCCGACGTCCATGGGCATCGGTGAATTTCGTGACGGCTCATGACGGCTTCACGCTGCACGATACCGTCAGCTATGAGCACAAGCACAACGAGGCGAACGGCGAGGACAATCGCGATGGCCACAACGAGAACTACAGCGCCAACTGGGGCGTCGAGGGGCCGAGCGAAGATCCTGCCATTGTCGAGGTGCGTAACCGCCTGAAGCGCGCCATGCTGGCAACACTCTTCTTCTCCTACGGTACGCCCATGCTTCTGGCGGGCGACGAACTGGGACGCAGCCAGCAAGGCAACAACAACGGCTATTGCCAGGACAACGAGACGACCTGGCTCGATTGGGAGGCGGCGGCGCTCCCTGATAACCAGGTACTGCAACGCGTCGTCTCACGACTGATTGCCTTGCGGCGCGCTCATCCAAGCCTGCGCAGCGACCGCTACCTGCATGGCCGAGCCGAACTGGTACCGGGGCTTGCCGATGTCGGCTGGTTCGATATCGACGGCGAACCGATCCCGGCGGAGGCGTGGAACGATCCCAATGGACGCGCGTTTGCACTGCGACGGGCTTGCCGTTCGAAGCAAAGCATCGATGCCACATTGGTCCTGCTCAATGCGGCCGCAGATGCAAAGCAGTTCATCCTGCCGCAACCGGAATTCTCCTGGCGACGAGCGCTGGACTCAGCGGTGCCCGATATCGTGAAGGAAGACGCGATGCAAGGACCCATCACCGTCGAAGCACGCAGCGTGGTGCTTCTGGTCACGCGTATCGACGGACATCCTGTGTGACCGATCGGTTCGCGTATCCCCTGCCATTCGGCGCCAGCCTCTACGACGACGGGCGCACGCAGTTTCGGCTGTGGGCACCGGACCGGCCGTCTGTCCTCCTCGAGATCGAGGGCGCAGCAACGGTGCCCATGCAGCCGCAGGGCGATGGCTGGTTTGTCGCCGTTGCCCCCAGCCCTGCGCAAACGCGCTATCGCTATCGCGTACGTCCCGACCTGGTTGTCCCTGATCCTGCCTCGCGTGCGCAGGCGACGGACGTTCATGATCCCAGCCTCGTCGTCGATCCTCGCGCCTATACCTGGCAGAATGCGGATTGGCGCGGCCGCCCGTGGCACGAGACCGTTCTCTACGAGGTACACGCCGGGTTGTTCGGCGGTTTCGCCGGGCTGATACAACGGCTGCCCGAGCTTGCGGCACTCGGCATCACAGCCGTCGAGCTGATGCCCGTCGCTGATTTTCCCGGTCCGCGGAACTGGGGTTACGACGGCGTGCTACCCTTTGCACCGGACCGGGCCTATGGCACGCCGGACGAGCTCAAGGCCCTCATCGATCGCGCGCACGGCCTGGGCCTGATGATGTTCCTGGACGTCGTCTACAATCACTTCGGCCCGGATGGGAATTATCTCGGTGCCTACGCTTCGCCCTTTTTCCGCCATGACGTGACAACCCCGTGGGGGGCGGCCATCGATTTCGGTTGCCCTCAGGTCAGGCGCTTCTTCATCGAAAATGCGCTCTACTGGCTCATGGAGTACCGCTTCGATGGCCTGCGGTTGGACGCCGTTCACGCCATTGGCGATGCCGGCTGGCTCGACGAGCTGGCCGCCGAAATGCGTCGAACGATCGAGCCAGGTCGACACGTACACCTCGTGCTCGAGCATGACGGCAACGCCGCCCACCAGCTGACCAGGGGGTTCGACGCACAATGGAACGACGATGCGCATCACGTACTGCATGTCCTGCTCACGGGCGAAGACGATGGGTACTATAGCGACTATGCCGATGCGCCGGCTCAACGCCTCGCACGATGTCTGGCGGAAGGCTTCGCCTACCAGGGTGAACCGTCGCCCTACCGCAATGGAGAACCCCGCGGTCAACCCAGCGCCCACCTGCCGCCGACTTCCTTCGTGCTCTTCCTGCAGAACCACGATCAGGTTGGCAACCGCGCCCTCGGCGAGCGCCTGAACCGGCTCTGTCCGGCGAAAGCCTTGGTGGCCGCGACGGCGCTGGTGCTGTTGTCGCCGCAGATTCCCTTGATCTTCATGGGCGACGAATGGGACAGCACATCGCCGTTTCTCTTCTTCACCAGCCACAATGACATCCTGGCCGCTGCCGTGCGCGACGGACGCCGACGCGAGTTCGCGCGCTTTCCCGCGTTCGCCTCGGTGGCGGGCCAGGACCGCATCCCCGATCCCAACGACCCGGCGACATTCCTTGCGTCACATCCGCTACCGGCCGGCTCAACGGCGTCGACCATCTGGTCCGATCTCGTTCGCCACCTGTTGGCCCTGCGGCGCATTGCGATCATTCCACGCTTGCCCGGTGCACGGGCAATCGAGTCACATGCCATCGGCGCGGCGGCGGTGCATGCGGCATGGCGTCTCGGTGATCGGTCGACCCTGACCATCGCGGCCAATTTCGGCACGGAGGCCGTCGCCTGTGGCACGCCCGGCGGGCGCGTGCTGTTCGCTACGGACAAGGAAGTGACACGCCACGCCAGGGCTGGGAACCTGCCGTCTCGCAGCCTGATTGCCCTGCTGGACAACGCGCCGTCATGAACGACCGCGCACTGGCTTCGCTCGCCCGCGCTGCCGGCATCATGGTGCGCTGGAGAGACGCGTTCGGCAACCAACAGACCGTGTCACCCGAAACGCAGCGCGCGCTGCTGGCGGCGCTCGGCCTGCCGACGGCGACTGCCGGCCAGATCCGCGAGAGCCGGTCCGCACTCAGGCGCGGCGCGATCAGCCCAAGGTTGCCGTCTCTCATCACGGCGGACATGGGCAAGCCTACCTTGCTTCCGACCACGGTGTCCGGTTCACGCCATTACCGGCTCGACTGCGAAGACGGCCGCCGGATTGATGGCATACTTCCGAACGGCCCGGGCATCCTGCTGCCGCCGCTGAACACATGTGGATACCACCGCCTCAGCCTGGGCGACGCGACCAGCACGTTGGCCGTGGCACCGCGCCATAGCTTCAGCGTCCGCGAGGCGCTTGGTCACGAGCGCGCCTGGGGCCTCGCGGCGCAACTCTATTCGCTGCGCCGCGCAGCCGACGATGAGATCGGCGACTACCGGGCGCTGGAGACACTCGCACGCGTGTCGCCCGGCGCCGATGCCCTGATGGTCAGTCCCGTGCACGCGCTGTTCACCGCCGACCCGACGCGCTTCAGCCCCTATGCGCCTTCCAACCGATTGTTCCTCAACGTCCTGCATATCGACGTCAACGGGCTCTGCGCACCGCTCGGCATCGCGGCCGATGACATCATCGGCCGTGCGGTACACACCGATGCGCCATCACCGCTGATCGACTGGCCGGCTGTCGCGGCGACCCGGCTTGCTCTGCTGCGTCGGGCGTTCGATGCGATGCAGTCGCGTGGGCTGCTCTCGCCCGATACGCCGACCGGACAGGACTTCCTGGCGTTCCGGCACGATCGAGGCGAAGCACTCGATCGCCACGCCTGCTTCGAAGCGCTGCAGGCCGAAATGCTGGTTGCCGACAAGACACGATGGTCCTGGCGGACCTGGCCCTCCGGATTCGCCGATCCAGACAATCCAGACGTTGGGACCTTCACGCGCGACTTTGCGCACGAGATTGCGTTCCACGCCTTCCTGCAATGGCGTGCCGACAAAGATCTGGCTGCCGCCCAGGCCGCGGCAAAGGATGCCGGCATGGGACTGGGATTGATCGCCGATCTCGCTGTGGGCACGGATCCGGCTGGCTCCTATGCCTGGGGGCATCAGGCGGACATGCTGCCGGGCCTATCGGTGGGCGCACCACCAGACCTCTTCAACCCGCTTGGCCAGGACTGGAGCCTGGCGACTTTTTCGCCGCACGCCTTGCGCGCACAGGATTTCGCGCCGTTCGTAAACCTGTTGCGCGCGGTGATGCGCCATGCCGGCGGCGTGCGCATCGACCACGTGCTCGGCCTCAAGCGCCTGTGGCTGGTGCCGGATGGCACCTCGGCGCGGGATGGCGCTTACCTCGGCTATCCCCTGGAAGACCTGCTGCGGTTGGTAGCATTGGAATCGTGGCGGCATCGCACGGTCGTGGTCGGCGAGGATCTCGGGACCGTGCCCCCGGGCTTTCGCTCGACATTGCGCGATACCGGCATCCTGGGCACCCGCGTGCTGTGGTTCGAACGCCAAGGCACCGGCTTCGCCACGCCGCGCAAGTGGCCGCTGGCCGCCGTGGCGACCAGCTCGACCCACGATCTGCCTACGATCGCCGGCTGGTGGGCGGAACGGGACATCGACTGGCGCACGCAGCTGAGTCTATTGGGTCCGCACGAGACACCGGAAAGCCTGCGTGCGGACCGGTCGGCCGATCGTGCCGCGCTTTGGCAATGCCTCTGCAGAACCGGCGCCGCGAATGGTGATCTGCCGGCCAAGGACGATCCGGCACCCGTCCTGGAAGCCGTCGCGGCTTTTGTCGGTGCCACGCGTTGTGCATTGGCCGTGCTGCCACTGGAGGACATCCTCGGCCTGATCGAGCAGCCCAACCTGCCGGGAACGATCGACAGCCATCCCAACTGGCGCCGCCGCCTGCCGACCGCCATCCAGCGCATGATGCAGGAGCCGGCAGTCCAGGCGCGCGTCGCCGCCCTGGCCGCAGCACGCCACGCGCCATGACACCCCCGCGTGCCACGGTACGGCTGCAGTTCCACCGCGGCTTTACCCTCGACGACGCGCAGAGCCTGGTTCCCTATTTCGCCGATCTGGGGATCAGCCATCTCTATGCTTCGCCGTTGATGACAGCCCGCAGCGGATCGGCGCACGGCTACGACATCATCGATCATGCGCACGTCAACCCGGAACTGGGTGGGCAGGACACGCTGCGCCGTCTGGTGGCTGCGTTGCGGTCAAGAGATATGGGCTTGATCCTCGACATCGTACCCAACCACATGGCCGTCGGCGGCAACGACAATGCCTGGTGGCTCGACGTACTGGAGTGGGGGCCGCACAGCCGCTATGCCCGCTTCTTCGACATCGACTGGCAATCCACGGCCCCTGCTCTGCGCGGCAAGGTGCTGGCCCCATTCCTGGGTGAACCGTATGGGGGTTGCCTGGGGCGCGGCACCATCGCGCTACGGTTCGATCAGGCGGACGGGCGCCTGTTCGCCAGCTATTACCATCACAGGTTTCCTATCAAGCTGGCGTCATACGCCGAATTGCTGCGCGGCCGCGCCCCGTTCAATGGTCTAGCCGAGTCCTTCGCTGATGCGGCCATCGGTGATGCGCCGTACTTGCGGCAAGCCTTGCGGCAATGCGTTGCCGCCACCGATGGCGATGCGGCCATGACCGCGCTGATCGAAAGTCACAACGCGACGCATGTCGCGGGGCGAAAGCGCCTCCATGCCTTGCTCGAGCAACAGTACTATCGGCTGTGCTGGTGGCGGCGCGCGGCAGATCGCATCAACTGGCGGCGTTTCTTCGATGTCAACGACCTGGCAGCGCTGCGGGTCGATCGACCGGAGGTCTTTGACGCGACCCATGACTTGATCCTGCAACTCTACGCCGATGGCCTGATCGACGGCGTGCGCGTTGACCATGTCGACGGACTAGCCGATCCCGGCGCTTACTGCCGCAAGCTCCGGAAATCCCTGGCGGCGCGCGCGCCCGATCGGCCGGCCGGCACACCTGCCGGGCCGCCTTATGTCATCGTCGAAAAGATCCTTGCACCGCAGGAGCGCCTGCGCGCCTTGTGGCGAACTGATGGGACGACCGGCTACGACTTCATGGACGAAGTATCGGCGATCCAACATGACCCCGACGGCGAGGTGCCACTGGCTGACTTGTGGCGGAAGATCAGCGATCGCGTGGCCAACTTCGAGGGCGAGGCACACGCTGCCAAGCGGGATGTCCTTGCAGCATCATTCTCCGGCGATCTCCAAACAGCTTTTGCCGCCCTGGACGACATGGCCTGTCACGAACCCGGCTGGCGCGACATGTCGCCGACGGCCCTGCGACACGCCCTGTTGCAGCTCCTGATCTGCCTACCGGTGTACCGCCTATACGGCGCCGATCTGGATGCCACCGACAGGACCGTGCTTGCCGCTACGTTGAGACGGGCTCGCCTGAACCTGCCGCAGTCGCAGCGGCGGGCGCTTGGCTTCATCGCACGTGCTCTGAGCACGTCAGGATCGATGGCGACACGATCCGCACGGCGGCGTGTGGCACGTCGTATCCAGCACCTGTCGGCGCCGCTCGCGGCCAAGGCGGTCGAGGATACGGCATTCTACCGTTACGGACGGCTGCTATCGCGCAACGAAGTCGGCGCTTCACCGTCGCGGTTCGCGCTGTCGCCGGATCTGTTCCATGCCGCTTGTCGCCAGCGCCACGACGCGCTTCCGGCCGCCATGCTGGCGACGGCAACCCATGATCACAAGCGGGGTGAGGATTTGCGAGCCCGGCTCGCCGTGCTCAGTGAAATACCTCAGGCGTGGACGGAGGCTGTCCGCGGCTGGATGGACATGAATGCCCCCCTTCGCGCACAGCTTGCCAACAGTCCGGCGCCCGACGCGGCTGACGAATTCATGCTCTACCAAATGGCAGTCGGTGGCTGGCCGCTCGAACTGCATGTCGATGACCAGGCCGGAGTCACCGCATTTGCCGATCGGCTGGCGGCGTGGCAGCAGAAAGCGCTGCGCGAGGCCAAGCGCCACACGTCATGGCGGGCACCGAATGCCTACGAAGAAGCCTGCCGACAGTTCCTGCGACGCGCGCTCTGCACCCACACGCGGTTTCGTCATAGCCTGCACGGCTTCGTTTCCCGTATCGCGCCGGCAGGCGCGATCAACAGCCTGGCGCAGGCACTGCTGCGTGTCACGGTCCCCGGTGTGCCCGATCTCTATCAGGGCACCGAGCTGTGGGACTTCAGCATGGTGGACCCCGACAACCGCCGGCCCGTCGACTTCGACGTGCGCCAGGCGTTGCTGGCGCGCGGTGCGGCCTGCGCCGACCTCCTCGCCTCCTGGCGTGATGGCGCCATCAAACAGCGCCTGATCGCCGACGTGCTCGACCTGCGCCGCCGCCGACCCGCGCTGTTCGCCGAAGGGAACTATGTTCCACTGCGCGCCGATGGGCCTGGCAGCGCCCACGTGGTGGGTTTTGTCCGCCAGCGTGGTGCCGACGCCCTCATCGTGCTGGTAACCCGGCTGCCCGTGCGCCTGCAACCTGACCTGGAGGCCCCCCTCATCCGGCCGGCCTTGTGGCAAGGCACCTTCGTCAGTCCACCAGGATCGTTGCGATCGGCCGGTTGGCGCAACGTCCTGCGCGGCGATGACCCTCGTGCTGATGGAGACCGCCTCATGGTGCAGGACGTCTTTGCCTCCTTGCCGGTCGCGATTTTCGAAACGGGCTCCTGAGCGAACGCGACCGTCAATACCGCGCGATGACCTTTTCGGCGAAGTCGCGCAGATTGCGGCGGGCGGTGGCCATGGCCGGCAGCAACGTGATCTCCGTCAATCCCATCGCCTCGCGCTCGCGCAGCATGGCGATAATCTCGTCGGGCGTACCGACCAGGCCACCGGTCGAGCGGATCAGGTCCTCGGTGATGAAACGCCGCTCCTCCGGTGGGAGGAAGGCGCAGTGTCCGCGGTGGATCTGCTGGTAGCGTTTGCGGGCCGGCGCCTCCATCTTCTCGGTGAAGTCGAGATACTCGGCCCACAGGTCACGGCAACGGCCCGCGACGGTGCTGGTGTCGCCGTTCATCTGGTAGAGCTCCCACCAGTAATGCAGCGTGGCGGCGGCCATCGGGCCGATCTCGTCGATCACCCGATCCGACGTCATCTTCTCACCAGGTTCGAGCACGCAGGCATAGCCCAGCGACGCCGTATAGAAGTCAGCCGGCAACGTGCGGCCGATCGCGCCCGCACCTGCCTGCATCGCCTCCATGCTCTTCTGCAGCCGCGCCTTGGTCTGGTTGTGTGAGCATACCCGGCCATCGCCGTAAGCGCCGGCCGCCTTCAGCGCCAGCGGTCCATCGGCGGCGACATAGATCGGCACGGGCTCGGCGACATTGATGAAACCGTCCTTGGGGTGCAGGAAGCGAATGTCGGTGCTCTCGTCACCAAGCGCATAGTCGACTTCCTCGCCATGCAGCAGCGCACGCAGTACCCGCAGATAGTCGCGAAACGCCCCGGCCTTCATCGGGTCCTTGCCCATGACCCGCATCGCGGTGTGGCCGGTGCCGATCCCCAGGAACGTGCGACCGGGCGCCAGCTGGTTGATGGTGGCGATCGAGTGCGCGGTGACCGGCGCCAGCCGCGTCGGTGCGACCGCGACGCCCGTGCCCAGCCGGATGCGCGATGTGTGTTCGGCCGCCAGCGCCAGCACGGCATAGGCGTCGGAATAGATCATCTGCGAATCGGCTGCCCAGGCGCAGTCGTAGCCCATCTCCTCGAGTTCGACGAACAGCCGCCAGTCCGATATCCGCGGTACGATCGTGACGCCGAATTTCATGCCTCAGTCTCCTTCGTTCCCAGGCGCTGTTTTGCGTCCACGCGCAGGTCGGCCTTTCGTATCTTGCCCGACTCGGTCATCGGGAAGCTGTCGAGAAAGATCACGTGGCGCGGTACCTTGAAGCTCGCCACCTTGCCGCGGCAGTAGGCGATCACGGCGTCCGCCTCGATATGGACGCCGGGCGCGCACGCGACATACGCCACGGGAACCTCGCCCAGCCGCGCATCCGGCAGCCCGACCACGGCGACCTGGTGGATTGCCGGGTGCTCGAGCAGAAGTCCCTCGGTCTCCATCGGATCGACATTCTCGCCGCCGACCTTGAGCATGTCCTTGTAGCGGCCCAGGAAGCGGATATAGCCGTCCTCGAGCCACATCGCGGCATCGCCGGTGCGCAACCAGCCGTCCTCGGCGAGGGTGGCCGCGGTCTCCGCCGGCTTCTTATAATATTCCCGCATGACGCTCTCGCCACGCACCTGCAACTCGCCCGGCACGCCGACGCCTGAGGCAGCGCCTGTGTCGCTGTCGATCACGCGCACCTCGTAACCCAGTCCGGGATAGCCTGATGTCTCGCAGCGATGCGTCTCATCATCGTCGAGCGCGCACAACGCGACGCCAAGCCAGGTCTCGGTCATGCCGAAGCCGGCCAGGTTCTTGAGCGGCGCCAACACCCTGGCGCCGCGACGGACGACCGGCGTGGCGCTCAGCATGCCGGCCGCGAAAATGCCGGTACGCAGGCTCGAAAGATCGCGGGCGCGCGCCTCCTGTGCCTCGGTCAGCCCCTTCATGTGCGCCTCGAAGCCATGGATCACGCTGGCGCGCTCGCGCGCAATGAGGTCGAGGCTTTCATCGGGATCGAACGTGCGGGTGACGATCTGCTTCGCTCCGGTCACCAGCGACATCCACGCCCCTTCGGACAGGCTGAAGGCATGAAACAGCGGCAGGTAGTTCAGGATCACATCATTGCGAGTGATCGCCATCCGGTAGGCGCGCTCCTCCACATTGCGGATCAGCCGGTGTGTATGCACCACGCCTTTGGGAAAGCCGGTCGTGCCCGACGTGTACATGATGAATGCCGTCGCATCGGGATCGACCGCCCGGGCACGCACCTCCAGGTCGCTGTCCGAAACACGCCTGGCTGCCTCGGCAAGTGCCGCCCAGTCGGTCGTGCCGCGCTGCGGTTCGCCGCCGAGCACGACGACCCGGCGCAGCATCGGATAGGTCGCGTCACGGATCTGCTCGCCGTTCTCGGGCAGGCTGACCACCTCGCGCACCATGTCGAGATAGCCGATCGGTCCCGATCGATCATGGGTGATCAGCACGCTGCTGTCCGATTGCTTCAGCACGTATGCCAGGTCGCGGGAGCGAAAGCGGGTGTTGATCGGTACCAGCACGGCACCGATCTTCAGGATGCCGAAGGCGATGAAAATCCAGTCGTCGCAGTTGTTCAGCCACAGCGCGACATGATCGCCGCGACATACGCCGGCGGCGATCAATCGCTTGGCGGCATCATCGACGCGGACGGCCAGGGCGCTGAACGTGTAGCGCGCGCCCTCGAACACTAAGCCCTCCCGGTCCGGGAAGCGTGCCGCGATGTCCCGCGGCAAATCTCCGAACCGGCGTTTGGGATACCATTCCATCGCCCCTTTTTCTCCTCCCACCCCGCGCGATCTCAGCCCCGCGGGTGTCAGGAGTGTGCGTTGATTGGATGGCTTGACGGATAGACCAACCTGCATGCAACAGCTGCATGTAAAGCATGTCTCACCGACCGCATGGCGGCACCCTAGTGCCGGTTCTATAGTCGGCCACTGCCAGAACCTGCGCAAGGACCGTGCCCATGACCATGCCGCGCCTGCTGCTCTCGGTGATCGGCGACGAGATCGGGCCGACGCTGGACGAGATGCTGTTGTTCTGCGCCGAGAATGGCGTCAAGCGGCTCGAAATGCGCACGCTGGAAGGCCGCAACCTGATGGGCATGACGCTCGACGAAGTTGCCGCCATCGCCGCGCGCATCCACAAGGCACGCATCACGGTGCCGACCTTCGTTTCGCCGGTGCTGAAATGGCCGGCGCGGGGCCAGGAGATCAAAGGCGGGAAAATCGACTTCGCCTTCGATCCCGCGTCCTGCCCCGCCAAGGATCCGTTCCAGCACGCCTTCGACATTGCCCTGATGCTCGGCGCCACCCGGCTGCGCATCTTCAGCTGGCTTACCTATGACGGCTTCTCGCCGAGCGACCTTGCCGAGCCGCTAGGCATCCTCTGCCAGCTCGCCGACACCTACGGCGTCGATCTGCAGATGGAGAACGAACCGGTGTGCAACGTCGCCACCATCGCCGGCCTGAGCGCCATGCTGGGCACATTCTCCCATCGCCGAATCCGGCCATTGGTGGACATCTGCAATGCGTACAGTATCGGGGCAGCGCCCACGGTCGACGATCTGCGCGCCGTGGCGCCGCGGACCGATCATCTGCACCTGAAGGATCGCAGCGCGGCGACCGGCAAGGTCGTCCCGATCGGCCAAGGCGATATTGATTTCGCCGCCCTCCTGCCGGTGTTGCTCGCCGGCACCCAGGCGCGCGAGGTGCTCGCCTCGATCGAGACGCATGTCCCGACCGACCCGCGAAACGCCACACGACGTAACGTGCACGCGGTGCGTCATCTCGCCGAGCACATCGGCGCCGACGTCACCTAAGCGCCTCCATCGTCCGCAAAATCGCGCCCGTCGGCTTTGCGTTGACATGACTTCCAATTTATTGGAATTTACCTCCATCATGATGGATGGACACCATGGGCGTGCCGAATCTCAATGAGCAGATTGCGGCACGTGTGCGCCAGCTCAGGGCCGAGCGGTCGATGTCGCTGGACGTCCTGGCCGACCGCAGCGGCGTCAGCCGGTCAATGATTTCGCTGATCGAGCGCGGCGAAACGAGCCCCACAGCGGTCCTGCTGGAAAAGCTCGCGGCCGCGTTGAACATCACCTTGGCGGGCCTGTTCGAACCCGCGACAGGCCCCGCAGCGCCCGTTTCCCGCCGGTCGGACCAGGCCCTGTGGCGCGATCCGGCCTCCGGCTATGTCCGCCGCAACGTGTCGCCCAGCGGCTTTCCCAGCCCCATCCAGATCGTGGACATCGTCTTCCCGCCCGGTGCGCATGTCGCCTACGAGACCGTAACGCGCCAACCGCCGCCGCATCATCAGGTCTGGGTGCTGGAGGGCAAGATCAATGTCGTCGTGGGCGAGCAGCAGCACGAACTGAGTGCCGGCGACTGCCTCGCCTTCGTGCTTGACCGGCCGACCACCTACCGCAACCGCACCCGCAAGCCGGCACGCTACGCCGTCGTGATGGTCGCCGGCACCGACATACCCAAGTGACATCGCGACCATGCCGCACCCTGACGACATCACCGTTCGCCGCCTGCCCGCGCTGCAGGAGTCCGACGTCGCACAGCTGGCCGATATCCTGATCGACTGCGTCGCCGGCGGCGCGTCGGTCAGCTTCATGCATCCGCTCGCCCACGACAGAGCCAGCGATTTCTGGCGTGGCCTGCACCCTGACGTTGCCGGCGGTGGACGACTGCTGTTCGTGGCCAACGATGCGCGCGGCCTGATCGGCACCGTCCAGGTGGTATTCGCCCGTTCCGAGAACCAGCCGCACCGCGCCGATGTCGCCAAGATGCTGGTCCACCGGCGGGCGCGTGGACGCGGCGTCGCCACGGCGTTGATGCGCGCGGCGGAAGATGCGGCACGGGCGGCCGGCAAGACGCTGCTGGTGCTGGATACCGCCACGGGCAGCGACGCCGAACGGCTCTATGCGCGGCTGGGTTGGGCCTTCGCCGGTGTCGTTCCCGACTATGCCCTGTGGCCGCAAGGTGGGTTCTGCGACAGCAGTTTCTACTACCGCAAGCTCACCTGAGCCGATGGACTACATCCACGTCGCAGCTGCCCTTGCCAGCGCCCTGCTCCACGCCGGCTGGAATGCCGCCGTGAAGGCCGGTTCGCGTCCCCGCGAACTGATGACCGCTCAGATGGTGATGAGCGCCGTGATCGTCCTGCCCGGACTTCTGTGGACGGGATTGCCGGCGTCCGCATCGTGGCCCTGGATCGCGGGCTCGACGATGCTCAACCTCGTGACCGTTACAGCCCTGCTGCGGGCTTACGAACTGGCTGGGTTCGGGATCGTCTATCCCGTCGTGCGCGCGCTCTCGGTGCTGCTCGTCGTGCCACTGGCCGCGAGTCTCTCCGGCGAAAGCCTGAGTTCAGCCGGCCTGATCGGCGTCGGCCTGGTATCAGCGTCCCTGCTGTTACTGGCTGTCGGCAACGCCGGGCACAGCGCCGTACCGCGCGCTGCCCTGGGCTGGATCCTGCTCGCCGGCGTGACTACGGCGGCCTACGTGATGTGCGATGCGCAAGGCGTTCGCCGTGCGGGCTCGCCTTGGGCCTATGGTTTCGCCGTTTCCATCACCAACGCCGCCGTGATGTCGTGGCGGCAAAACGTCATCGCCTGGCCCTGGCGTGATATCGCCGGCCACGCGGCGACAGCGCTGCCGATCGCCGTCGCTGCCGTCCTGTCGTACCTGCTCATCCTCTGGGTCTGGAGTAACGCCCCGATCGCGCCGTCCGCGGCGCTTCGTGACATGAGCGCCGTCTTTGCCATCGTGATCGCGGTCGTCTGGCTCAAGGAGCCGATCACACGGCTGAGATTGTTCGCGCTTGCGCTGGCGGCACTCGCCATCCCACTGCTGCGGTTCGCCTGACAGTTCCGTTCGTCCGAGCACGCGTGCGTCCCTGGGATCGCACTATGGCTTGTCGCCGCGAACCGTGAGCAGGCAGAGATGGTCAACCCGCGTCCGTGGCGTGCCCTGCTCTGACAGTTCATGCTCAAGCCGACGAAGCCCCGCGTCATAGGCGCGATCGGAGATCGCCATCAGCTGGGAGTTCGTATCGCGTCGCCGCACAGTGTCGAGCCAGGCACGCAAATCCTGCTCGACGTGCAGGTGCTCGAGTTCCACGCTCACCGCGGCAAAGCCGATGGCTTCCATCGTCGTCGCGATCGTCTCGTGTGGCCAAAAATCTTCGAGATCCAGGGCGTGCGCCTCAGGGAAATAGTCGTAGTAAATCCAGTCCGGATGCGCCTGCGGGCACAGGTTTCGCATGACCAGGCGACCATCCCGGCGCAGCACGCGAAAGGCGGCACGGAGCATGCCGGCCTTGTCGGGTATGTGGTGAAAGGCGAACTGGCACGTGACGAAATCAAAACTCTCACTCTGAAACGGCAACACCGAGCCATCGGCATGAACCCAGAAGCCGTGGGGCATCTTGGTTTGCGCCTGACGCAGCATGCCAAGCGATCGGTCGAGCCCCACGAACAGCGCATCGGGCGCCAGCAGCCGATTGGCCGCAATCTGATTGCCGGTACCACAGGCGATATCGAGAATGGAGAGGCGGCTTGTTGCAGCCCGGCGTACCAGGAAAGTCCGCGGCTCGGGGTCAGCCGTCTTATCGCGATGCGGCTGACCATCGTAGAGATGAGCGATGGCATCGTAGTCGACGCGCGAGACGGTTCTCATCGACGCAGCATAGTCCGGTATCCGTCACCTGCCCGCAAAAATCCGATGTCACGATGGCACTTGATCTCGCCTGAATTAGACTGTGTGGTGTGCCGCCCTTGATCGGATCGGCACCGCAAACGACAGAGAACCGATGTCCGAATTTGACGATCAGTCCCTGCTGGAGACGCCGACCGTCGAGGTCCGTGACGTGTGCTGCCAAGGCAGCTGCCGGCACAAGACCCCTGAGGAGTGTGCGAGCGTCACCCAGTTGGTTTTCCCCTACCGTGGCGCCTATGTGCGCCATATGGGGCGCGATGACGCTGTGGCGGAAGCGAGCCAGGTTCTGTTCTTCAATGCCGACGATGGTTACCGGGTCAGCCATCCGATAGAAGGCGGTGACGCCAGCGTGGTGCTGGTCGTCAATGAAACGCTGCTGCGCGAGTTGGCGCCGAAAAGCCTGCTGCGCGATGGCTCACCTCTGGCGTTTCGCCAACAGCGCCTGCGGATCGATCCACGGGCGCAGGTGCTGGTGGCGCTGCTGCGCCACAGCCTGCGCCAGAACATCGCCGAGCCCTTGGAAGCGGAAAGCCTGGCCATGACCCTGGCGCAGCGGGCGCTGGGGCCGCGCACCACGCACGCAGCCGGCGCCAGCGTCGGCCTGCAGCGCTTGGTCGATCGTGCCAAACTCGTGCTGGCGAGCGATCTGGCGCGGCGCTGGACCTTGGCTGACATCGCGGCCGAAGTGGGCGGCTCGCCGGTCTATCTCACCCAGGTCTTCCGGCAAGTGGAAGGCCTGCCGCTATACCGCTACCAGCTGCGCCTGCGTCTGGCACGGGCGCTCGATCTTCTGGTACAGTACGATGACCTGACGGCGTTGGGCCTGGAGCTCGGCTTCTCCAGCCACAGCCATTTCAGCGCGGCGTTCCGCGAAGCCTATGGCCGCACGCCATCGGAATTCAGGCAGTCGGCACTGCACCGCTAACTTCGACCTGCCCCGCAAGTCGCTAAAGATTCTGACAGCGGCTCCCTCTTCCCGCGTGGCCTATTCGCGCTCCCCGGACCTTGGATGTTCATGGAGGGCGATGTCATGGCGGAAAGAACGTGCGCAGCGTGCGACTGCGAGCTCGATGGCGATCCCATCTCGGTCAGGATCGGCGGCAAGGCCGTCGAGGTGTGCTGCGATGAATGCGCGCGGAAACTGAAAGAAGCGCATGTCTCTACGACCTCAGTGCAGGAGGGCTGAGCCATGGGCGCCACACAACC